>LAZR01000233.1_pt1 | contig 54022 bp, 55 predicted proteins | sample 329461 | NCBI WGS metagenome assembly LAZR01 (sample SAMN03002196, study PRJNA259156) | marine sediment metagenome | biome: sea floor; feature: Hydrothermal impacted sediments; material: marine sediment; isolation source: Loki non-amplified sample from Loki's castle hydrothermal vent sediment ...
GTAGAAAGCCAACCTCTCCGCGAGTTTGGCTGCGATCGCCTGGGGAGAGACGTCGCTCTTCGGGTCGATTCCGATGTTCACTAGTCACCGGAGTCCGCGGCAGCTCTACGTAGGCGCGGGAGGCTTGGCAGCCGGGAGATCGTGCTCGCAGTAGCGACAGACGATCGCAGCGGCCTTGATCGTCTCGGCGCAGAACGGGCACTGCTTCGTCTCGTCGCTCGCGCCGGTATCACGACGGCCGCCTATGTGGGGCGTGGCTGGTTTGAGAGATCGGAGAGCCGCGACGAGCAAGCCGAACGGCCCCAGGAGGGCCCCGATCAGGAACCAGCCGAAATTGTCGCCCGCGACGAGGATTTCGGCGTTGCGATAGGCCGGCTTGTTGAGCACGAAATCGGGGTCCTCCGATCCATCCTCATTGTAGCGCGGCTCGGCGAACAGACCCGTGCCGAGACCGGTGCGCAAGATCGTCTTCAGGTAATCCTTCGGGATGATCATGTCGGTGTCGACATTGACGATCGGCAAGGGGGCGGCGATCCCGGTCAATTTGTCGAACTTCTGCATAACGGTCTTCCTTCGTCACGGCGGCTCATCGTCGCGCGGTGGATAGCATTTCGGTTCGGGCGCGCAAACTCTCAAGAGTTTTGCGGCGGCGGCGATTGCCTGTTTCGTCTGAATCGGCGATGAGTTTCGCCATGATGACACCGCTTCGCCCCCGCCGCTCGCTTCTGTTCGTTCCCGCCGCCAACGCGCGCGCGCTGGAAAAATCCGGCGGCCTTGCCGCCGACGCGCTGATCTACGATCTGGAGGATTCCGCCGGCCCGCGGGAGAAGGCGGCGGCCCGCGACAGACTGGCGGCCCATCTCGGCGCGGACGGTTTCGCCGGTGAGCGTATCATCCGGGTCAACGCGCTCGACACGCAATGGGGCGCCGACGACCTGCGGATAGCGGCGAAAGCCGGCGTCGACGCCGTCCTGCTTCCCAAGGTCGAGACGGTCGAGACGCTGCGGCAGGCCGCCAAAACACTGACAGAGGCGGGCGCGCCGGATAGCGTGAAGCTGTGGGCGATGATCGAGACGCCGCTCGGCATCCTCGACGTGGGAAAGCTCGCTGCCGCCGGATCTGCCACGCGAGTGACGGCCTTGATGGTCGGACCCTATGACATCGCTCTGTCGACGGGCATTCAGCCCGGCCCCGACCGGGCCGAATTGATGCCCTGGATCATGCAAATTATGGTGGCGGCGAAAGCCTATGGAATGGCTGTGCTCGATGGGCCCTATGCCAATTTGCGCGATGAGGCGGGCTTTGCCGCCGAATGCGCGGCGGGGCGACGGCTGGGCTTCGACGGCAAGACGCTGATCCATCCGACACAGATCGCGGCCGCCAACGCCGCTTACTCGCCCGATCCCGCCGCCGTCACTTGGGCGGAGCGGATCGTCAAAACCTTCGCCGCACCGGAAAACGCCGACAAGGGCGTGCTGCAGATCGAGGGACGCATGGTCGAGCGGCTGCATCTCAAGCAGGCGCAAATCCTTTTGGCGATGCGCGACGCGATCGTCGAACGGGAGGCGGCGCGATGAAGCTCTACCGCTTCCTGTCGGGGCCGGACGATTCCGCCTTCTGCCACAAGGTGTCGCTGGCGCTGTCCAAGGGTTGGGAACTGCATGGCTCGCCGACCTACGCCTATGACGCGGCGATGGGCACGATGCGCTGCGGCCAGGCCGTGGTGAAGACCGTCGCGGGCAAGGATTACGACCCGGCGATGAAGCTCGGCGAACAGTAACGTGGGTCCGGGCGCGCCGGTTTCGAGCGACGAAGCGATGAAGCGCGGATCGAGGGGCCGTATGGCGTTCAAGCGCCTCGCCGCCTGCCTTGCTCTGGTCCTGCTCATTCTTGCGCTGGGCACACTCATCCCGCGCAGCGGACCGGGTGACGGAGCGGGCGAGCCGCCGACCCGAACCGTACTCGTCCTTTCCAACGCCATCCACACCGACATCGCGCTGCCGCTCGATGCTGAGACACGCGGCGTTTTCGGCTTTGTGAGAGAAAGCGGCCTGTCGATCGACCAATCCGGCGCCGAATGGCTGGTGCTCGGATGGGGCGGCGAGCAGTTCTACGTGCGCACGCCAACCTGGGCGGACCTCGAAGTGATGCCCGTGATCCGATCGATCCTCGACGATCGTTCGGTTCTGCATGTCGCGCTCTCCGGTCCGATCGATCCGGATGCGACCTTCGCCACCCGCGTTGTAATGAGCGAGACGGACTTCAGCGCCTTGCGTGCCTCGATCCTGGCGGGTTTCCAGAGGCGGGAGAACGGCGAACCGGACATCCTCGAAGGGACCGAATACGGCCTTTTCGACCGCTTCTATCGCGCGAAGGGCAACTTTCAGGTCCTTTTGGGCTGCAACACATGGACCGGACAGATGCTTCGCGAAGCCGGCGTCACGACAGGGATCTGGACGCCGCTGCCGTTTCTCCTGAGGGCTTCGCTCGACCTTCACAACTGAGCGCGCGCTCCGCTAAGAGACGCAGCCGCGCTCAGTCGGTGGCCGCCTCGAGCGCCTCCATGTCGTCGTCCGACAGGCCGAAATGGTGGCCGATCTCGTGGATCAGCACATGCGAGACGAGCGTGCCCAGCGTTTCCTCGTGCTCGGCCCAATAATCCAGGATCGGCCGGCGATAGAGGAGGATGCGGTTCGGCATCTCTCCGGTGACCGGGCTGTCGATCTCCCCGATCCCGCGGCCCTCGAACAGGCCGAGAATATCGAAGGGACTTTGCAGCTCCATCTCGCGCACCACGTCGTCGTCGGGAAAGTCCGCGACGTAAAAGCGGATATCGCCAGAGAGCGCCCGGAACTCATCGGGAAGCTCGGCATACGCCTTGACCGCGATCGCCTCGACGACGTCGAGGCCCGGCGCCATTACTTTTTCCCACGACTGTGCGTCGGCGCTGCTATCCATCAAGGCTCTTTCGTTTGTCGTTCATGCGTCTCCGCCCGCTCAACGGCCGGCCGGCTGTGCGGCGTACCACGCGGCGACGGCCGCGATCTGCGCCTCGGTCATGTTGATCGCGATCGGCGTCATCAGGTGGGAAAATTGCGTACCACCGCGAACGCCGACCTTCCACAGTTCCAGATGCGTTTGCGCGTACCATTCCGGCTGGCCGCCGAGATAGGGGTAAAGTGGGTTCTTCGCCCGTTCCTCGGCACCGTGGCAGCTCTCGCAGGAGGGGATCTTACGTGCTGGAAGGCCCTCCAGGGCGATCCGGCGTCCGAGATCGCGCATGGTTCCCGCGTCCTCCGGGAGGCCTCCGGCCGCCGCGGTGGAGACGACGGCGTTTCCGCTCCGCGTGTCGGGCGGAAAGGTCTGCGCCGGAACGCCGTCGGCGGGCGCGCTTGCCGGTTCCGTTTCGGCCTCGGCGACCTGACCGGCCAGGGCGGGGCTATCCCTCGGCTCATCGGAACCACTCTGCACCGGCTTTTCGGCATACCATTTTGCCAGCGCTGCCAGCGTCGCCTCGTCATAGCGATTGGCCGGCGGCTGCATCAGGCCGGATTGGCGAAAGCCTTCCGAATAGGCCCTGAGCGTTGCCAGAAGGTAGGCTTCAGGCTGCCCGGCGATGATCGGAAAGGCGCCGGCGGCGTCTTTCTCGCCTTGGCCGAGGCCATCACGGCCGTGACACCGCGCGCAATCCGCCAGCGCATTCTCGAAGATGCCGTCGAGCCCGGCCGTCGTCTCGCCGCCGGCTTCCAGCTTTTCATCGCCGCGTTTGCCGCCAAGGGCAAGTTCGGCGTAGCGCTCTGCGGTCATCTCGGGCAGCGCGCGCAGGAAGGCGACCTGCGCCCAGACCTCGTCCTCGCGCTCCTGGGTCACCCAGGCGGGCATCCCCGAATATTTGATGCCGTATTTGGCAATCCAGAACAGCTCGCGGTCTTTCCAGTCGCCGATCCTTTCGGCGAGCCGCGGCGGGTGCGGCGTCATCGACAGGGAGACCGGCGATTGCGGCACGCCGGGGGCGCCATGGCAGGGGGCGCAGCCGGTGGCGAAATGCCCCGCCGCGCGTTGCGCGAGCGCCGGATCGTCGAGGTCGATGTTCTCGGGAACGGAAATGGTCAGTGACTGGCGCGCGACGGTGTTGCGCATGGTCCAGTTCAAAAACCAGCCGACCGGCGCGAAATGCCCCGTGGACGCGGCGATGGAGACCATGCCGGACAGGCTGACGGCGAAGGCCAGCGCGACGGCCCCGATCGCGGCGAGGAGAAGCTTTTTCCAGGTGAGGATGAAATCGATCTGCATCAGCCGGTCCTACCGCTGGGCGTTTGCTCGCGAAGAAGCGAGGCGAGCAGCGCCAGTCCGCCTGTCAGATAGGCCGCGCCGCCGATGAGTAACATCAGGACTCCGCCGAGCTGCTGGTCGCCCAGTGGCGTCAGTGCGGCGGCGGGCGAACAGAGTTCGGCGCAGGCATAGAGCGGGCGCGGCGCCAGCAAGAGCAGCGCACCGAGCAGCGTCATATGCATCGAGGTGACGAGAAGGGCGACGACGCCCGCGGCGCGCGCGGCCGGCCGGCCGGCGCCCACCGCCCCGATGGCGCTGGCCCACAGAAGGATGCCGGCGGCAAGGAACGAGGCCTGTTCGAGGACGAAGATCGATGCGTCGGCGCGCGCCGCGTCGTGCAACGCCGGCGCATGCCAGGCCCAGACCGCGACGAACTCGACCAGCGAGGCGGCGATGGCGACAGCCGGAGAAAGCCCGGCGATCAAACCGGGAAAGGCGCGCGCCAGGCCGAGCGCGAGCAGCGGCGCGACGAGGACGACGAGGCCCATATGCAGCGCCATATGGGCAGCGAAGGAGCCTTGGGCGCTCTCCGGCAGCGGCCCGAACCACAAAAGCGTCAGCAGGAGGACGCCAGCGACCAGTGGCCAGAACCGCGTGATACCCGGCCACTTGGATGCCGCCGGGGTCATGGCCGGACCATAGTCGGCAAGAATGGGCGCGCCGGTTCTCATCGGCAGTCCGCGTTGATCAGCACCGGCAGAGCAACGAAGAGCACGGCGACGAAGGACAGCGCGGCGAGTAGTACGGTGGAGAACTCCAGAAACCGCTCGCGCCCCGCCCCGCTATCCTCGTCGTTGTGAAAACCGCTGCCGCCTTCCGTGCGCCATTCGTGCAGCGCCCGTCGGAAGACGAGGCCGATCAGCACCAGCGCAAGGAGCGTCACGATCGCGATGGCGATGCGGGCGCCGCCGATGGTCTCGAACACCTGGACATTCGGCGCGCATGCATAGGCCGCGAGTAGGTAGGAGACAAGGAAATGCAGCGCCCAGACCGTCGGCGGCGTGATCAGCGTCCAGAGATTGTCGCGGGTGTGTCGGTCGGTGTTCATCGCGCTCTCCTCAGACCGCCAGCGGGAAGAGCGCGATGGTCGCAACGGTGATCAACGCGGTCGCCGCCATGAAGTGCCAATAGAGCGCGACATTGGCGATATCGATGTCGTAGACCGGCGTCAGCCGGCCGGCGAGCGATCGTGCCAGGCAGTAGCCGAGCATCAAAGCGCCGACGGCGCCGTGGACCGCCGTCCATATGACCAGCACCCAGACCGTCGCCGGATAGACGTGGGTGACCGGATCGAGACCGGTGACGTACGGTGCCCAGACGAGAGCCGCTCCGCCGCCAAGGGCCAGCAAGGCGCCGCCGCCCATCAGCGCCCGCGCCATGCCGATCGAACCGCCGCGGTTGATTCTGAGCGCAAGGCGGGCGGCGATCCACCCACCTGCGAACAGCGCCAGCGCGATCAACGGCCAGATCAGTCCCGGCCCCTCGATACCGGCCGGCGGAAAGTTCTCGTGGATGGTAAAAAAGAAGAAATAGCCGAACACCAGCGACAGGAAAGCAGTGCCGTCGCCGACCATGGTGATGAACATTGCCCACCAGCCGACCGATTTCGGACCGGAGAGATAAAGCGGCAGCGTCAGCCCGCGGCCCACATCCTTCTCCGGTTTCTCCGGGATGATGGCGGTGCCGCGCCACAGCCAGACGAGAATCGCGGCGGTCGCCAGCACCATCGCCGCGATGGTCGCCAGCCACCAGTGGAAGGTCGCGAAGATGAACACCGCGCCGAGGAAAATCGCCGCCCACATGGTCATGAAGGTGGGGCCGGGAACCCGCAGGCACTGTTCCGGCGTCGCGTCGAGGACACCGGTTACCATCTTCTCGCGCTGCATCTCCTCGGCGTCCGGCATGTAGAAGCGTCCCATGTCGACGTCTTCCATGAAGTTCGGCTGCTCCCACAGCGGATAGCGGGTCGTGACGAGCGGGATCGAGCGCACCCCCCAGCCCTTGTCCTCGGTCTCGGCCAGCCATTCCAGCGTGCCGGCGTTCCAGACATTGCGCTCGGCACGCGGCAGATGGCGGCTTGGCCGCAGCACGTCGAAGACGACGACGAGGAAGCCGGCGGCAAAGACGAAGGCGCCGACCGAGGAGATCAGATTGGGAATGTCGAGCCCGAGGTCGGCGGGATAGGTCCAGATGCGGCGGGGCATGCCCATCAGCCCCGACCAGTGCATCGGCAGGAAGGCGACGTTGAAGCCGACGAACATCAGCCAGAAGGCGATCTTGCCGAGACCGTCGGACAGCTTTCGTCCCGACAGCATCGGCCAGAAATAGTAGATGCCGGCGACGACCGGAAACAGCATACCGCCGATCAAGACGTAATGGAGGTGTCCAACGATGAAATAGGTGTCGTGGGCCTGCCAGTCGAAGGGCGCGAGCGCGACCATGACGCCCGTGAGGCCGCCAAGGACGAAGATCGCCAGCGCCCCGGAGACGAACAGCATCGGCACCCGATAGATCACCCGGCCGGTTAGGAGCGTCGCCAGAAACACGAAGATCTGGACGCCGGTCGGGATCGCCACCGCTTCGGACGCGGCCGAGAAGAAACCGAGCGAGATCGCCGGCAGGCCGGTGGTGAACATGTGGTGGACCCACAGGCCGAACGACAGAAAGCCGGTGCCGACGGCGGCGAGCACGATCCAGGAATAGCCGAGGATTGGGCGGCGGGCGAAGGTCGGAACGATCATCGCCAGAAGTGCGATCGCCGGCAAAAAGACGATATAGACTTCGGGATGTCCGAAGATCCAGAACAGGTGTTGCCACAGCATCGGGTCGCCGCCGCGCTCGGGATCGAAGAACGGCCAGCCGAACAGGCGCTCCAGCTCGAACAGGATGTCGCCGGCGATCAGCGGCGGAAACGCGAACAGGATCATTCCGGCGACGACCAGCACATACCAGGCATAGAGCGGCATCAGGTTGAGGCGCATGCCGGGCGGCCGGCATTTCAGCGTGCCGACGATCAGCTCCACCGCCGCGGCGATCGAGGCGACCTCGATGAAGGAGAGGCCGAGCAGCCAGATGTCGGGGCCGTAGCCCGGCGTGAAACGCTCCTGCGTCGTCAGCGGCGGGTACATGAACCAGCCGCTAGCGGGCGCCGCGTCGAAGAAGATCGAGCCGGTGACGAACACCCCGCCGATGAGGAAGCACCAATAGCCGAAGGCCGACAGGCGCGGAAACGGCAGATCGCGCGCGCCCAGCATCTGCGGCAGGATGACGATCGCCACGGCCTCGAAGATCGGCACGGCGAACAGGAACATCATCACCGTGCCGTGCAGCGTGTAGACCTGATTGTAGAAATTGGCCGACAGAAAGTCGTTGTCCGGAACGGCGAGCTGCACGCGGATCATCAGGCCGAGAACGCCCGCGAACAGTAAGAAGGCGAAGGCGGTGGCCGTGTACCAGATCCCCACCTCGGTGTTGTTCACCGCCGACCAGTAGCGCCAGCCTTTCGGCGCCTTCCAGACCTCGATCAGTCGCTCCTCCTGGGCGCGGCGGACGGCCGCGTCCTCCTGGTCCTGATGGGTGGCGCCGGTCACGCCAGGCTTGCCGAACGCGGTCTCGCTCATCGCAGCGCCCCCAGCCAGTTGGCGATGGCGGTGATCTCGGCTTCGGGCAGCATGGCGAAGGCGGGCATTTCGGCTCCCGGCTTGAGATGGGCGGGGGAGCGGATGAAGGCGGCGATACTCGCTTCCGTTGTTTCAAGCAGACCCGCGCCGATGGTTTTCCGCGAGGCGACGTGGGTCAGGTCCGGCCCGACGGCGCCGTCGGCCGGCGTGCCGCGCACCGTGTGGCAGGCGCCGCAGCCGCGGTCGACGAACCGGTCCGGCCCCTCGCCTTCGGTGACCGCGGCCGGCTGGCTCTGGGCCTCGACGTAGCGGGCATAATCGGCCTCGGAGACGACGACGACGCGAAATCCCATCTGCGCGTGGGCGTCACCGCAGAATTCGGCGCAGACGCCGTTGTAGACGCCCTCGCGGGTCGGCTCGAGCACCAGCCGGTTGACTCGACCGGGAATAGCGTCGGTCTTGCCGGCGATGGCCGGCACCCAGAAGGAATGGATCACGTCCGGGCTGCCGAGGAGAATTTCGGAGCGGCGGCCGACCGGCAGCCAGAGTTCGTTGGCACTCTCGACGCCGCCGGCGGGCAGGCTCTTGGCGACGCCCGGCTCGCCCTCGATGCCGTAGGCGATACGCCACCAGAAGCGCTCGCCGGAGACCGCGATCTTCGGCCCGTCCGCCTCGCGCCGAAGTTCCGGCATCATGGTGAGGCCCCAACTCAAGAGGGCGGCCAGGACGATCGTGGGGACGACGGCACCACCCCAGATGATCAGCCGGATTCCGGTCGCTTCGCTGTGAGCCGCGGGATTGACCCTGGTCGCGTAGACCGAGAGGCCGATAACGAGCAGCCAGATGACGACAGCCCCCGCGAGCATGACCCAGAACAGGGCCTCGACGCCGGCGGCTTCTCTTCCGGCGGCTTCGAATGTCGATTGCGGACCGGCACAGCCGGCGGTGAGGAGCATGAACCCTGGGGCGAGCAAACGCGCCCATCGGCGCGCCGGCAAGGTGCGGTGCGAGGCGGCAGGCTTTACGATCCGTTGCGGTCGGCCTGTGGTCGGCCGCGATTCCGGCATGGGTCCCCCTGTCGTTCGGCGTCGCGGAACATTTCGACGGCGTCAGCGCGAAGATAGCAAGGTCGTCGGATTCGGCCAGAGCTTGATCCGTGAACCGGCGATCGATTGCGCTCATGGGGCATCGCGGTTCGCTCATTGAAAATTCCGCCCCTTCGGCAGCACCTGTCGCACGGCCCGATCGGCAATGCCGGGACGATGCGCCGGGTCAGGTGTCGTGAGCATGGAGCGGTGGCGGGCAAGCAGTTTTGCCTGACCGCGCTGTTCGTCGACCGGTCGGCGGATCTCGTCGGCCCGGGCGAGCGCGGTCCCGAGCGAGGCGACGGCCTCGGCGTTTTCGTCCGTTTCGGCCTCGTCGACAGCCGGGACGTCACCGCTGGCGATCGGCATCAGCAGCGGCGTCAGATCTTCGATGTCGTCGGCGACGACATGGATCACTTCCCGGTCGGACTGCATCCGTCCCGTCACCTTGACGAAGCGCGCGCCGAGGACGACCGGACGGAAGCGCTCGAAGATTTTCGGCCAGACGATGATGTTGGCGATGCCGGTTTCATCCTCGATGGTCATGAAGATCACGCCCTTCGCCGAGCCCGGCCGCTGGCGGATGAGGACGAGGCCCGCGACGGCGACGCGGCTGCCCGAGCGCAGCGTCGCCAGCGTCTCGTTGGCCAGCACGCGTCTCCGTTCCAGCGCGGCGCGCAGGAAGGAGACCGGATGCGCCTTCAGGGAGAGCGACAGGAATCGGTAGTCGTTGAACACCTCCTCGCCGACCGGCATCGGCGGCAGATGCGCGTCGGGCTCGGCCTGCAGATCCTTGGCTGAAGCGCGCTCGAATAGCGGCAGGCGCTCGGCCGCGCCGTTCGGATCGAGCGCCCGGCAGGCCCACAGTGCGTCGCGGCGGCTGAGGCCCAGTGAGCCGAAGCCATCGGCGTCGGCCAACCGCTCGATCGTCGCGCGTCTCAGCCCCGAACGCAGCCACAGATCGCGAATCGAATCGTAGCCTGGCCCCCGTGCCGCCACCAGCGCCGCCATTTCCTCGGCGCCGAGCCCTTTGACCTGGCGAAAGCCGAGGCGGACGGCGTGGCGGGTTCGGATGGCCTCCCGCATGTCCGAATGCCGGGCTTTCATGCCGCCGGGATCGAAGGGTGCCGCCTCCAGCGTCTGGTCGAAGGCGGAGTGATTGACGTCGACCGGCCTGATCTCGACGCCGTGCTCCCTGGCGTCGCGGACGATCTGCGCCGGCGCGTAGAAACCCATCGGCTGGGCGTTCAGAAGCGCGGCGGCGAAAACGTCGGGATAATGGCATTTCAGCCAGCAGGAGGCATAGACGAGCAGTGCGAAGGAGGCGGCGTGGCTTTCGGGAAAGCCGTATTCGCCAAAACCCTCGATCTGCTTGAAGCAGCGCTCGGCGAAGTCGCGCTCATAGCCGCGCGCGACCATTCCCTCGACCAGCTTCTTCTGGAAGGTGTGGATGGTGCCGACCCGGCGAAACGTCGCCATGGCGCGGCGCAGCTTGTCGGCCTCGTTCGGCGTGAACCCGGCGGCGACGATGGCGATCCGCATAGCCTGTTCCTGGAACAGCGGAACGCCGAGGGTGCGGCCGAGCACCTCGCGCAACTCCTCCTTGGGATAGCTGACCGGCTCCAGCCCCATCTTGCGCCTCAGATAGGGGTGGACCATGTCGCCCTGGATCGGGCCGGGCCGCACGATCGCCACCTCGATGACGAGATCGTAAAAGCACTCGGGCTTGAGCTTCGGCAGCATCGACATCTGCGCCCGGCTCTCGATCTGGAAGACGCCGAGCGTGTCGGCCCGCTGGGCCATCCGGTAGGTCGGCGCGTCGTCCGCCGCCAGTGACAGATCGGCGAGGCTGAGCGTCACGCCGTAATGGCTTTCAAGCAGATCGAAGCCGCGGCGCAGGCACGACAGCATGCCGAGGGCGAGAATGTCGATTTTCAGGATGCCGAGCTCGTCGAGATCGTCCTTGTCCCATTCGACGATGGTGCGCCCGTCCATGCCGGTGTTGAGGATCGGCACGACTTCGTCGATGCGGCCCCTGGTGATGACGAAGCCGCCGACATGCTGGGACAGATGCCGGGGAAAGCCGGCGAGCTCGGTGGCGAAGTGGAGGACATTCGTCGTGGTCGGATCCTCGGCCGTCAAACCGGCCGCCGCGGCTTCGCGCTCCCCGAGATCGGAGGAATGGTAGCCCCAGACCGATCCGGACAGCGCCGAGACCGCGTCCTCCGACAGGCCGAAGGCCTTGCCGACCTCCCGGGCGGCCGAGCGGGCGCGATAGGTGATGACGGTGGCGGCGATGGCGGCGTTGTTCCGGCCGTAATGGTCGTAGATGTACTGGATCACCTCCTCGCGGCGCTCGTGCTCGAAGTCGATGTCGATGTCGGGCGGCTCGCGCCGGTCCGACGAGATGAACCGCTCGAACAACAGACCGGCGCGCTCGGGCGAGACCTCGGTGATGCCGATGCAGAAGCACACCACCGAATTGGCTGCCGAGCCGCGCCCCTGGCACAGGATGCCTTTCGAGCGGGCGAATTCGACGATGTGGTGGACGGTGAGGAAATACGGCTCGTATTTCAGCTCGCCGATGATCTGAAGCTCATAGTCAATCTGCCGGGTGACGCTCGCCGGAACGCCTTCCGGATAGCGCCATTTGGCGCCGCCATGGGCGAGAAAGCGCAGTTCCTCCGCCGGGGTGCGGGCCAGGGGCAGCGCCTCGTCGGGGTATTCGTAGCGAAGGCTCTTCAGGTCGAAATCGAGTTCGTCGAAGAAGTGGTTGGCGGTCTCGACGGCTCCCGGATAGGCGCGAAACAGCCGCCCGATCTCGTCAGGGGCCTTCAGATGCCGCTCGGCGTTGCGCGACAAAAGGCGCCCCGCTTGGGCGAGCGGCACATGCGCGCGGATTGCGGTCATCACGTCCTGCAGCCGTCTTCGACCAGGCGCATGGTGGAAAACGTCGTTGGTCGCCATCAGCGGCGTGCCGCATTGCTCCGCGAGGCGGGCGGCGCGGGCGAGGCGGCGCTGGTCGAGCCCGTCATGGGCCGGCGCGGCGGCAAGCCGCACGGCGCGGGGAAAGGCCGCAGCGAGCGCCTGGAGGGCGGCGGCGAGGTCCGCTCCGCTTTTCTCGTCATGGCCGAGCGCCGCGGGCGCTACGGCGGCGAGATTGAGACCGTCGCCCCATTCGAGCAAGTCGGACAGATGCAGGACGCAGTCGCCCTTGCGGGTTCGCAGGTTGCCGAGGCTGAGCAAGCGACACAGTCGGCCCCAGCCGGCGCGGTCGCGCGGATAGGCGAGAATGTCGGGGGTGTCGTCGGAAAAGACCAGCCGGGCGCCGGGAGCGTAGGCAAGGCCGGCTTCTCGCGCTGCCTGATGGGCGCGCACCACACCGGCGACGCTGTTGCGGTCGGCAAGGCCGATGCCGGTAAGGCCGAGCCGGTGGGCGGTGACGACCAGTTCCTCCGGCTGCGAGGCGCCGCGCAGGAAGGAAAAGCAGCTGGCGACGCCGAGTTCGGCGAAGGCGGCCGGGGATAGCGCGGGTGTCATGCGAAGATTCCGTGCAGATACCAGGCCGGTCGCGGGGCCGGCAGCTGCCATTCGGGATCGACCGCCGGGTCGGCCCAACCGGCTCGAAACAGCCAGAAGCGGCGGCCGTCGGCATCCTCGATCCGGTAATAGTCGCGCGCGGCTTCGCCCGCGTCCCGCCACCATTCGGCGCCGATGCGCTCCGGCCCCTCAGCCCGGCGCACGACATGCAGCGCCCGGCGCCAGCGAAATTGCAGCGGCGCGCCGTCCGGCACCTCGAAGCTTGCCTCGATCGGCTCCGGCAAGGCGAGCAGCCGGACCGGGCGGGGCGCGCCGGCCGGTGCAGGGCTCTGCCGGGCCGCACAACCATGGGCCTCGCCGGCGTTCACCGGCCGCCAGCACTCGGCCCGCTCCGGCCAATGGCTGTCGGCGACGTCGATCCGCAGGACGCTGGCCTCGCCCAGGCGGGCGCCGAGCCGGTCGATGAGGCCGCCGAAAGCATCGACGGCCGCGTCAGCGCCGGACAGATCCGTCTGCACATCCGGCATCGGCGCGGCCTCGTACACTGCCAGCCTGACGAGATCATAGCCGTAGCCGGCGTCGAACTCTTCGCCGAGGCCCTTCATGCGCTCGCGGAACAGGCGCTGCACATGGCCCGGCTCGCGCACCGGCCGCGACGCGCCGACGGCGAGCCGGTTGACCTGTCCGTCGACGCGAAACAGCGACAGTTCCAGCCGCCGGGCGCCGACGCCGCGCCGCGCCAGATCGTCCCGCAGCCGTTCGGCGAGGAGGAAAAGGACGCGCTCGACATCCTCGACCCGGCTGATCGGCTCGAACAGCCGGCGCTCGGCGGCAAGCTCGGGAACCGGCCGCCGGGGGCTGATCGGGCGAAAGACCCGGCCAACCGCTTCATCGAGGCGGGTCAAAAGATCCTCGCCGAAGCGCCGGGCCAATCCAGCGCGCGGCAGCGACAACAGCGACCCGGTCGTCTTGAGGCCGAGCCGCCGCAGCATGGCGGCGAGGCTCGCATCGAGCCGCAGCGCGGCGACGGGCAGCGGTGCGATCGCGGCCTGTTCCTCGCCCGCCGCAACGATGCGGGGGACGCCGGGGCCGACCAGGGTGAGCGCCGTTCCGGCATGGCTGGCGATCACGGCCGACGCCGCGAAACCCTGCTGGAACAGGCGGGCGAGGAGGTCGTCCATCAGCGCTTTTTCGCCGCCGAACAGATGGGCGCAGCCGGAAATGTCGAGGACGAGGCCATGCGGCGGGTCGAGCGCGACGAGGGGCGTGTAGCGGTCGCACCAGTCGGCAAGGGCTGTCAGCAGGCGCGCGTCGGCCGGCGGATCGGCGAGGATGATCGCCAATCCGGGAAACCGCGCCCGCGCCTCGGCCAGTCCGACCCCCGGCGACAGCCCGCCGGCCTCCGCCCACTCGCAGACAGCAGTGATCCGATTGGCGTTGGCGACCGTCTCGTACAGCGCCAGCGGCGCCATCAAGGTTGCGGCCGCGTCCTCCTTACGACGCGCGCTGGAGCGCCACGAGCGACCCATCGTCTCGCGCCGGATCCGGTCGGTTGACAGGCGCGGTAGCGAGAGGGCGAGAAAGCGCGGCTGCACGCTCGGGGCGAAGCGGGTCGAAACGTCGCTCATGGGGGTTCCACTCCAGACTGAAATGCCGCGGCCGGCCATCGCGGGATTTTTCGACCGTGACGGCGAACACCGGATGGCCGATGAGCTTTTGATGATCGGCAAGGTCGGGAACGAAAGCCGCCGGCGACGGCCGCACGCGCAGCCTAAGCGGCGCCGCCGTCGCCTCGGCGCGGGCGCTCTGGCGCAAGAGCAGGAACGGCAAGCCGGCCTCGCGGGCGCGAAAATGCAGCCGCCGCGTGCCGTCGAGGCCGAGCCGCGCCGGATTGCCGCGCACTTCCATGATCGCCATCGTCAGCGCCGACGAGGCGGCGGCCTCTTCGCCGGCCCAGGCCGCGTCCTCCAGCCGGCGGGTCCGCACGATGCAAAGCGCGCTCGGGTCGAGGCCGAAGCCGGCAAGGCCCGGCCAATAGGGCAGGCCCGCTTCCAAAAACGCCAGGCTGTCACCGATCCACAAAAGCGGCTTGCCCTGCCGGGCGCCGAAGCGGATGGCCAAAGCGAGGGCGAAGCCGGCCAGCGTTCCGCCGTTCCGCGTCTCGTCGAGATGGATTTCGGTCAACCCGGCGGCCGGAAAGCCGCCGCCGAGCGCGGCGTCCGCCGCCGCGCAACCGAGCGAATGCAGTTTGAGCGCGCTGCGCCGCGCCGGCTTTTCCGCCTTCGCTGCCGCCGACTCGTCGGCTCGCTCCAAACGGGCGACCGGTTGCCCCTCGATCCGGGCGATCTGATCCCGCAACCGGGCAAGGGCCGGATTCCTAGAACTGGTCGCCGCCGCGTCATTCGCCGCGGACCGCGCCCGCGCCGAGGGGGAATCCGCCGGCCGGGCCGGCCAGGCATCGCTGACAGCCATAGAATCTCCTTCGGCCGCAAGGGTTTGCGGCCGTTCCACCTCTGCGAAAGAGGCTTTGTTCCTGATATGTTCCTATAGATTCCAGAGGGGGATGGGAGAGTCAAGCGAGGCGCTATGTGATTATTTTCCTGCTGCCTCGAATGGCGGGTGTGCTTGACGATCGGCATCGTATCGGTAAATGATACAGCGCTTCAGGAGCGGCGATGATCGTTTCATACAAGGGCAAGACGGTCGAAGCTGTTGCCGCGGGCAGGGCAATCAAAGGATTTCCGGCCGATCTCGTCACGCGTGCCGAGCGCCGTTTGCGGGCTGTCGCGAATGCGACCCAATTGGATGATCTTCGCTCTCCGCCCGGCAACCGTCTCGAAAAATTGTCCGGGGATCGCGCCGGACAGCATTCGATCCGCATCAACGATCAATGGCGCATCTGCTTTAGATGGGCCGAGAGAGGCGCCGAAGATGTCGAAATCGTCGACTATCACTGATCCCGCCTGTAATCCCACGGTTGCTAAGGAGGGCGGAATGACATTGCAGTTCGCTCGACCGATCCATCCCGGCGAGTTCCTTCGGGAGGAATATCTGGTGCTGCTGAACATGAGTGCCGGCGCGCTGGCCAAGCAGCTCCACCTTCCGCGCACCCGTATCGAACGGATCGTCAAGGAAGAGGTCGGAATCACCCCGGATACGGCTCTGCGCCTGGGGCGCTATTTCAACACGACCCCGCAGTTCTGGATGAATTTCCAGCAGGCCTATGAGTTGGAGACGCAGGCGGCGAAGCTGGCCGAAGAACTGGAGGCCATTGAGCCTCTGCCGGTCGGACCGATAGCGGCCTGACAGGCACGTGCGACCGGTCCCGTCCGCCCTTTACACCCGCACCCGCCGCACCGCGTCGTCCGGTTCGATGCGGCCGTGCCATTGCTTCGGATAGCCGAGCGAGACCTCCTCGAAGGCGACGCCGTCGATCATCCGGCTGGAGCGGATGTGGATGTGGCCGGAGATCACCGCGCGGGCGGCAAAGCGGGTGTGCCAGTTTTCGGTTCGCCGCGTGCCGCACCAGAGCGAAAAGCGCGGAATGCGCGGCAGCCGGGCCAGCTCCTCGCGCAATGGCCAGTGATTGATCAGCACGGTCGGCAGCCCGTCGTCGAGGGCTTCGAGCCGCTGTACGGTGAGGTCGCAGCGGGCCGCGCACCACGCGCTCCGGCTGTCGAAGGGCGCCGGCGACAGAAGCTGCTCGTCGGCGCAGCGGATACCCGCTTCCCGCGCCCAGGCGACGGCGGCGTCGAGCGGCACATGGTCCGGCCGGAAGGAATAATCGTAGAGCAGGAACATCGGCACGATCCGCACAAGCGTGCCGTCGATCTCGGTGACCGGATAGGGGTCTTCGGGCGTCAGCACGCCGCGCTCGCGGCAGAGAGCGACGAAGCGCTGGTAGCGCGCTTCGCCGCGGAGCGCGGTTCCTCGCGAGGCGACCGACCAGAGTTCGTGATTGCCCGGCACCCAGACGATTTGTTTGAATTTCGGCTGCAGGGCGTCGAACGCCAGATCCAGATGGCGTTCGGTTTCGCCGACGTCACCGGCCAGAATCAGCCAGTCGTCCGGCCGCGCCCGGATCGTGTGGATCGCCTCGCGGTTGGTCGGATGGCCGAGATGCAGATCGCCGACGGCGAAGAGTTTCACGAGGCCGGCCCGCCCGCATCCGCGTCGCTCCTCGCCATCGCGTCCAGCGGCATGACGACGGGTTCGAGCTCTTCGATCAGGTCGGTCAGCGGCACCGTTCTGAGAAAGCGGATCGGCGGCAGGCGATCCCGTGGCGAGACCGCCAGTGCCAACCGGTGTTCGGCGGAGACGCGGCGCCGGAGAAAGGTCCAACGGGCGGGATCGTCCGGGCAGCTCGGCGCGAATCCGATCGTCGGCGTTTCGCCTTCCAGATCAAAGGAGAAGCCGTCGAGCGGCAGCGCCAGACCCATGCCGCGCGCCTTGATATAGGCCTCCTTGAGCGTCCAGAAGGCAAAGAATCGCTCCCGCAGGTCCGGGCCGTCGGCGGCGCGCACGTACGACGCCTCGACGGGCGAAAAGTAGCGGCCGGCAAGGTCGCGGACGGCGCTGTCGCGGCCGACCGTCTCGACGTCGATTCCGAGATCGCAACGCCGGGCGACGGCGAGCGCCGCGAGGCCGCGGGTGTGCGAGAGGTTGAAGGTCAGTCCGTCATCGTCGCCACCGGAAATGTCCGGCCGGCCGTGGCGGTTCGCCGTAAAGCGCCAGGCATCGGGCGGGACGGGCCGGTAGCGCGACAAGGTGGCGCGGACGAGCGCCTTGCCGACCAGGAACTCTTCGCGTGCCCCATCGACGCGGTAGCGCTCATAGCGCTGGCGTTCGCCCGCGTCGAGAAGCGCGCGATAGGGCGCGTGCAACGCCGGCGCGACCTCGGGCAGGAAGGTCAGCCAGACGTCGATTCCGTCGAGCGGCAGGAACGGTGCATGGGGCGGGGCCTCGCGGTCGGCGGTCTGCAATGGCACTCCTTGAGGATTGCGGCAGGTCGGGCACACGGGTCGGAGCGGCGGGGCCCCCGGCGAGAATAGCGCGGCTGTTGTGGCCATAGCTTATCGTCCGGTTGACGAGAGGTGAAGCGCTGCGGTGCGGGGTCGATCCGCATACCGGTAGGGTGTTCAAAACGAAACGAGGCGCGGTGGTGGCCGCGCCTCGTTGATGTCATGGGATGGAAGGATCAGTTCACACGATAGAGCGGAACCACCGGCTCCGGCTGCTCTTCGATGCGCTCCCGGCGCTCGTCGCGCCTCTCGATCCGGACGTCGTCGCGGCGCTCCTGGCGGAACTCGCGGCGATCGTCCCGACGCTCTTCCTGACGGAGTTCGCGGCGACGCTCCGCCCGGCGTTCGCGGCGGACATCGTCCCGATCGTCGAAGCGGTCGCGTTCCTCAATGCGATCCCGGTCGCGGCGATAGCGCGGGCCGTAGATGCCGTCATAGCGATCGCGCTCGCGATAGAAGCGGCGGGCGCGGTAGTGATCGTCCCAATAGCCGCCGATGGAGAAGCTGATCACCGGTGCCTCGATCGCCCGAATGGCGCGCTCGCCGGTGTAGCGGCGGGAGCCGCCGGCATAGGCGAGGTAGTTCGACGACATCCAGCCGCGCTGGCCGTCATAGCCGACGTCGCACCAGGAGCGGTTCTCCAGGCAACCGTAGACGCGGACCCTGTCGCCGCCGCCGACGACGTCAACCGCCGGGTAACGGGTGGAGGGGCCGGCGCGCAGATTGACGTCGGCGGTGGCGATGGCCCGCGCCGCGGCGTCGGCCGTGGCCGGAAGGGCGAAGCTGCCGACGACGGCGAGCAATCCGAGTAGCATCTTGTTCATGGCATGACCTCGCGAAGCTGAGATGGATATCTAGTGTCGCGGTCAGTAAGCCACAGCCTGTCCGAACGGTTCCGGAACGAGGTTGTTATCTGTCGTTCAGAATTGCCGGGGCTCAGCGCCTGGCCTCGATCGCGTCCCACAGAAGCGCGGCGATGTCGGCGCCGCCGAAGCGCTTGACCTCGCGGATGCCGGTCGGCGAGGTGACGTTGATCTCGGTCAGATAATCGCCGATGACGTCGATGCCGACGAACAGGAGGCCGCGTTCCTTGAGCGCAGGGCCGATCCGCTCGCAGATGTCGCGCTCACGCGCCGTCAGTTCGGTCGCGGTGGCCGTGCCGCCGACATGCATGTTGGAGCGCGTGTCGGTTTCGGCGGGAACCCGGTTGATGGCGCCGGCATATTCTCCGTCGACCAGGATGATGCGTTTGTCGCCCTTGCGCACGTCATCGAGGTAGCGCTGGACGATATAGGGCTCGCGGAACAGCACGCCGAAGGTTTCCATGAACGACGTCAGGTTGCGGTCGTCTTTCCTCAGGTGGAAGACGCCGGCGCCGCCATTGCCGTAGAGCGGCTTCATGACGATCTCGCCGAATTCGGCGCGGAACGCAGCGACCTCCTCCGGGTCCTTGGTGATCAGCGTCTCCGGCATCAGGTCGGCGAATTCCATGACGAAGATCTTCTCCGGCGCGTTACGCACCGAGGCCGGATCGTTGACGACGAGAGTCTTCGGATGGATGCGCTCCAGAATGTGCGTGGAGGTGATGTAGGCCATGTCGAAGGGCGGATCTTGCCGCAACAGGACGACGTCCATCTCGGCGAGATCGATCTTTTGCGAGGGCCCGAGGCTGAAATGGTTGCCCTCTTCCTCGCGCAGTTCCATCGCCTCGACCCGTGCGGTGACCTGGCCGCCACGCATCGAGAGCTGCTCGGGCGTATAGTGGAACAGTTGGTGGCCGCGGTTCTGCGCCTCGAGACAGAGCGCGAAGGTGGAATCGCCCTTGATCGAGATCGAGGAGACATGGTCCATCTGGACCGCGACTTTCAGCGCCATGCGGATTGTCCTTCGCTTTAGAGCGCCCTGCGTCCATTCGAACGCACAAAGGACGCTCCAATATTTTGATTGAGGATCGGAACGATCCAAAAACCGGATGCCACTTTTGGGTCCGATGCTCTAAACGGCTTTGCGTCGCTTGCGAGGTAGCGCCTCAAGGCTGGCGGGCAATGGTCGGACATCTTGTCATCGTATCCCGAAGCGTGGGTCTGCCGGCTACCCGCTCAGGCGACCCAGCGCCGCCCGGTCGTCTCAAGGCCGAAGAAGCGCGGCGTGCGGGCGTATGTAGCGAGTCCCGCCAGCGCGGCGAGCGGCTCGGTGACGACGAATAGCGGGATCTCGCGCATCAGTGCGGAATGCGGCGCCTTATCCTCGAAGGCGGCGCGGAGTTGCTCGGACTTGAGGATTGGGATGATCCGCTGGAAAATGCCGCCGGCGATGAAGACGCCGCCGCGCGCCATGAAAATCAGCGCCAGATCGCCGGCGACCCGTCCGAGATAGGTGGCGAACAGATCGACCGCCTCGATCGAAAGGGGGTCCTTCTGGTTCACTGCCGCTTCGGTGATCTCGGCCGGCGTCGTGTGGACCGGCTCCGCTCCGTCCGCCGCCGCGATGGCGCGGTAGAGATTGACCAGTCCGCGTCCGCATAGCACCTGTTCGCCCGACACCCGACCTTCGATGGTCTCAAGATGCGGCCAGATCGCCAGATCCCGCTCGGTGCGCGGCCCAAGGTCGATGTGGCCGCCTTCGCCGGCGACCGGAATCCACATGTTGCGCGCCCGCACGAGGCCCGCGACACCGAGGCCGGTGCCCGGGCCTACCACCACCCGGCTGGCGCCCTCATGGACCTCACCGCCGCCGATCTGCGTCCGCGATTGCTCCCCGAGCGAGGAGATCGCCAGCGCCTGCGCCTCGAAATCGTTGACGACGATCACTTCCTCGATGCCAAGCCCGGCCAGCATCTGTTGGGGACGAATGACCCAGGGCGAGTTGGTGAGGTCGATCTCGTCGCCGTCGATCGGTCCCGCGACGGCCAGCACTGCCGATTTCGGCTGCACCGATGTCTTGTCGAGCACGGTCGCCTGGATGGCGTCGTCGACCGTCTCGAAATCGGCGGTCTGGATGACCGCGAACATCTTGGGCTCGGCGAAGGAATCGAGAAGCAGCGCGAAGCGTGCATTGGTGCCGCCGATGTCGCCGATCAGGATCGGAAATTTCAACGCGTCCGTGCCGTCACGCCGTTGTTCCATAGGATGTCCGCTTCAATCGATTCGTATGCCGATCGACATAGGACACTGCCGTGACGAACGCAAAACAAACTGGTTGCGGCCGGGTCAGCGAGTCGGCCGGTTCGTCGGAATTGGTATGGAACCCGATGGCGCATAGGCGAGCCCGACAGCGGCGGCAGTGGCCTTGGTGCTCGTCGCAGCGATCATGCTGCCCGTCGAGCCCATCGCCGGCGCATTCGCCACCGCGCGGCACTGGCGGGGCATGTCGGCCAGAGTCATTTCCGGCTTGGCGTTCGGCGGTGGCGGCTGCAGGGCCGTGTTGAACCACCAGTCGAGATCACCGCAGCCATCGCCCCGGCCGGTGGATTTCTGCTCGGTACAATTCGGCGATCCGGGCTGGCAGAACAGCCGGACGTGGAAGTGCTCGTGATGGCCGTAATAGGGCCGCACCTTGTTCAGCCAGGCGCGGTCGTCGCCGGCCGTCTCGCAGAGCTTCTTCTTGATGCCCGGATGGACGAAAATCCGCTGTACCTTGGCATCTTCGGCGGCGAGCTTGATCAGGTCGCGGTAGCGCGAATTCCAGATCCGATCATCGACCTGGAAGGTGCCTTTCTTCAGGACCGAGCGGAACGGGAAATCCTCCCGTGCCGCAGCGGTGAGGCGCGGGGTCGGCATCGGCTGCAGCCAGATGTCGAGATCGAGGCCGATCTGGTGGGAGCTGTGTCCGGACGGCATCGGGCCGCCGCGCGGCTGCGACATGTCGCCGACCAGAAGTCCAGGCCAGATGCCGCGCTGCGCCGCTGCGCGGGACAGGTTCTCGATGAAGGCGACCGTCGTCGGGAGGCCGTAATGCCGGTCGCGCGACAGGCGCATCGCCTGCCAGGTCGGCCCATCGGCCGGAAGCTGGGCTCCACCCGCGAGGCACCCCTTGGTGTAGAAGCCGAGGCTCTCTGCCGGAAGTGCGGCGGCTGTGTGCTGGGCACTGAAAACCTGTTTTGCGTTCGGCTCGGCGGACGCCTGTCCGGCCGCGGTCAGAAACGCCAGCGCAGCCGCGATACTGGCTGCCGCGCGACGCGTTGGTGAAGCAGGCCGCATGGATGGTCCCTCAAGCTGGATGATGTCGCCGATGCTACGCGCGCCGGATCGCCCGAGGCTTGCCGCGCGCGATCCGCGCGACGTGGCCCTGCGTCACGATAGCGCTGACAATCTCGCGACAGGATGTGCCGATTTCATGGCCGCCGGTCAGGCGACCGACACCCAGTCGCCTGTTTGCCCGGCCGTAAACAGGGCGTCGATCGCGGCCTGGTTGCGGCGGCTGGATTCCAGCGGAAAGACCGCGCCTTTCCCGTTCACCGCTTCGCCGAATGCCTCGACCTGCAGGCGATACTGATCCACCCCCGGAAAACGGAAGGTCTGTGTCAGCCGGTGGCCGCGATCGTGCAGCAGTACCTTGTCGCCGTCGTAGAGGCTGGCATTGAACGGTGCCGCAAGCTCGATGAAACCCTCGGTGCCGTGGAAGACGATGGTCTGGCGCTGCGCCATGCGGGTCCCGAGATAGACGCTCATCTCGAAATCGCCGAAGTCGACCATGCCGGTCACGAAAGAGTCGGTGCCGAACTCCTCGTCCGTCACGACCTTGGCGCGTACGCGCACCGGTTCCATGCCGGTCGCAAAGCGCGACGTAACGAGCGGATAGACACCGATGTCGCGGAGAGCGCCGCCGCCGAGTTCCGGCCGGTTGCGCATGTTGGCGGGGTCGACATTGTGGTAGCTGAACGACGCCTCGACATGGACAAGTCGCCCGATCGCGCCGTCGGCGATGAGCTCGCGCACCTTGGCCCATTGCGGGTGATAGGTGACCATGAAGGCTTCGGACACGACGACTCTTGCGTCCTTTGCCGCCGCGATGATTCGGTCGATGTCCGCGGCGGCCATGCCCATCGGCTTCTCGCAGAGCACGTGCTTGCCCGACGCGATGGCCTTCAGGGTCCAATCCGTGTGCTGAGCCGTGGGCAATGGCACATACACCGCGTCGATTTCGGGAGAGGCAAGCAGGTCCTCATAGCTGCCATAGGCATGCGGGATGCCGAAGGTCGCGGCGATTTCTTGAGCGCGTTCAAGATCGCGGCTGGCGATCGCCGCCAGCGAGCCGTTCGTCGCCTTGCCGATCGCCGGCATCAATTGCTCCCGCGCGATCTTGGCGGTGGATAAGATTCCCCATCTCAGCATGTCGCGTATCCCTCCCAGCGTTTGAAATGACGTCGCAAACACTCTTCCCGACCGTGACCGGCGCACCGCCTGAGCGATGGGCCGGCCGCGACCGCGTGGTCAGCCGCCGAGCACCGCCTTCACCTCCGGCAGATCCTTCAACGGCGTCTGCGGACGCGGGCCGATCTGCCCGATGATATGGCCCGCAGCGGCGACGCCAAGCCTGGCGCTCTGCTCGTGGTCGAGGCCCATCGTATAGCCGCGCAGGAAGCCGCTGGCGAAAAGGTCGCCCGCTCCGGTCGTGTCGAGGACTGCGGGAATCGTAAGCGCCGGCACCGCGATGCGCTGGTCGCCCTCGACGATGATGCAGCCTTTCTCGCTGCGGGTCACGGCGCAGAAGCGCTTGGTGTCCTTCGCCAGCTGGTCGAGCGCGGTGCCCAGATCGTTCACTTCGTAAAGCGACAGCGCCTCGCTCTCATTGGCGAAGACGATGTCGACGGTGCCCGAGCGCATGAGGTCGAGGAATTCGTCCCGGTAGCGATGGACGCAGAACGCGTCGGAGAGCGTCATCGCGACCTCGCGGCCGTTGTCGTGGGCGATTCGCGCCGCCTCGACGATCGCCTGCTTGGCGCGCGGCGGATCCCAAAGATAGCCCTCGAAATAGGTGACCTTGGCGGCCGCGACGACGGCGGGATCGATATCCTCCGGGCCGAGTTCGACGCAGGCGCCGAGATAGGTGTTCATCGAACGCTGGCCGTCCGGCGTGACGAGGATCATCGAGCGGGCCGTCGGCGGATGGCCGTCGAGCGGCTTCGTGGCGTAGTGGACGCCGAGGGCGCGGATGTCGTGGGCGAAGATTTCGCCGAGCTGGTCGTTGGAGACCTTGCCGACATAGGCGCCGGTTCCGCCGAGGCTGACGAGGCCGGCGATAGTGTTGCCGGCGCTGCCGCCGGACATTTCGATGCCGGGACCCATGACGCCGTAGAGATGCTCAGCGCGCTCGGTATCGATCAGCGTCATGCCGCCCTTCTGGATCGCCTCGCGGTCGAGAAAACCGTCGTCGGCGCGCGCGATGATGTCGACGATCGCGTTGCCGATCGTGAGAACGTCGTAATCAGTCATGATGGGGTCCGTCGTTGCAATCGCGGTCTTCCTAGCGCGCGGGCCGCCGATTGGCCAGACGCGCTCCGCCTGGGACGGCGTTGCGGACGCCAGCGCCGCTGCCTATCTCGCAGGCAATGGAAAGGACGCACCGATGATTTTCGCCTCCGCCCGGCTGGCTTTCGCCGATATTTTCTCAGCCCCCTTTCGCGGAGCGTTGTGGAAGGCCCTCGGCCTCAGCGCCATCGTGCTGGTCGCCTTGTGGTTCGGCATCGCGGCGATCGCCGAATGGTTCGCGGTGCCCTTCCTGTCCAATCTCTTCCCCGATGCCCCCTCCTGGGTCGATCAGGCGGGCAGTCTTGCCGGATGGGCCGCCGGTTTCGCGCTCGCCATCCTGCTGGCCTTCCTGATCGGGCCGATCAGCGCGGTGATCGCCAGCCTGTTCCTCGACGATGTGGCGGAAGTGGTCGAGGCGAACACCTATCCCGAAGTGTCGGCGGGAACGGCGATGCCGCTGATTCCCGGCCTGATCCTGTCGGTCAAATTCTTCGGCGTGGTGATCCTCGGCAATCTGCTGGCCCTGATCCTGCTGCTGGTGCCGGGGATCAACATCGCCGCCTTCTTCGTGGTCAACGGCTATCTGCTCGGTCGCGAATATTTCGAGTTCGCGGCCATGCGCTATCGCACAGAGGCGGAGGCCAAGGCGTTGCGCGGTCGCTACGGCATGACGGTGTTTCTGGCCGGTCTCCTCATCGCCGGGTTCCTCGCGGTGCCGCTGCTCAACCTTTTGACGCCGCTCTTCGCCGCGGCGCTGATGGTGCATCTGCACCAACGCGTCTCGCGCAAGGAGGGCGGCCTTATCGCAGGCGAAGCGACGAGCGCGGCCCGCTTGGCGCAAGGGTAAGCAGCCGCTTTGGGTGGAAAGCGGACTGGCGGGTTTCGGGAAAGCCACCGGGAAAGCTGCTTTTCACCTAGGACGCGGACTCATTTGGAAGCGATCCAGATGCGGACTGCGACGAGCTTGAGAGCGGCGAGATAATTGTCGGCTCGTCGGTCGTATCGGGTTGCGAGGCCGCGCATGTGTTTGATGCGATTGAAGAACCGTTCGACGCGGTTGCGCTGGCGATAGACCCAGCGACTGAAGGCGAAGGTCTCCTTGCGATTGGCTTTGGGCGGGATATTCGCCCAGGCTTCACGCTCTTTGGCGAAGCTGCGGATGGCATTCGTATCGTATGCGCGATCAGCCAGAAGCGTCGCACCGGGCCGAAGGTCACGCAGAAGCTTCTCGGCCATTGGCGCGTCAGCCGCCTGGCCTGCCGTCAGTTCCATTCGAACCGGCCTGCCTTCAGCGTCGACCAGCGCATGGATCTTGGTCGTCAGGCCGCCACGCGAACGTCCCATGCAAGGATCGTCAACGCCCCCTTTTTTGCGTTGGCACCATGCTGGTGAACGCGAACGCAGGAACTATCAATCATCACGATGTCGCCGTCGTAAGTTTCTGAAACCGCTTTGAGAAGCCGATCCCAGACCCCGGCTTTGCGCCAGCGCGAAAAACGATTGTAGAGCGTCGTGCGCGGGCCATATCGCTCGGGGACGTCCCGCCAGGACGAGCCGGTTCGAAATCGCCAAAGGATGCCGTTGATCACCCGGCGATCGTCAACCCGTTCCACCCCGCGGCTGTTCCGCGGAAGAAGCGGCTCGATGATCGCCCATTCCTCGTCGCTCAATTCGTGACGGCGCATACCAATCTCCTTTCCAGGAGATTGAATCACAGCGAGCTGCTCAGATGAACCCGTTTATGGGGACGCGTCCTAATTACCGAGAGTGGGCGGAAACCCGACTTGCATCGTCGGCTGCTTCAAGCGCTTCGAATTCGTGGTTAGTGCATAACCCAGGTCGGTATCGAAGAAAGAGCTCCGCAGTGACATCAACTGATACGTTCGAAACCCTGAAGCTCCGCGTGACAAAAACTCTTGTCGGCTTCTCCAAGGAGTTCCCCGACGACCAATCTGGGTACGACATTCCCAGTTCGAGGCCAGATAAAAGGGACTTTCCCGTACCGGAACTTGTCCTGTTCATGATGAGGAACGTCATGGGGTGGGGATGGTCAGGTCACGGAGAAAAGGTGCGCTGGACCGTCTATGGGAGCTTCAAAGGTTTCCCGGTCCTTTTCGAGCTTCGGAAGTTCGGTTTCGCGATAGGTATGAAAGGCGGTGACGTGAATGATCAACGTCGCCTCATCAATCAACTTAAGACTGCGTTGAAACATGTCGAGACGTTCCTAGCACCGATCGCGAAGCACCAAGTCGCTCTTGGAGAGGCGTCGATCGCGAACCGATTTAGCGAGTTTGATAGTCGCTACAGGTTTTTTCGCGAGATGGCGAACAAAGCCTATGCAAAAGCAAAAATACAACCGAGGAAGCGCAAGGTGAGGGACGAAGGCGCAGGGCAGGATCCGATTTCGTCATCCATGAACGACATAATGTCCGGCATGAATAGAATGATGAGAGCCAATCACGAAGGATTCTATTATTCAACGGCCATGGTCGATTCATATTTTAGCCTTCTTGAACATCGGCTCGTGCTTCTACGCGCCTTCAGCGGAAAGCCACTCGCTCCCGGGGAATTGCTTAAGTTCCTCAGCGGCAAGTGGGACGTAAAGCTCAGTCAGATCGTGTCCGACGCGACCCTTTCAGCGAAGCCGCTCGGCAAGATGCGCGACATCAAGGAGAGAATCCGCAATCCATTCGCGCATGGTGGCTTCGAGAACGACGGAGGATCCATCTTCTTCCATCTGCCGCACATAGGAGCCATCCCCACAAATTTCAGCCGTTTCGGCAACAGTGTCCGCTTCTCCTTCATCCCCATCGAGCAGGAGGACCATGCTGACGTGTGCGCCATCTTCGACAGCTTGGATGAATTGCTAACCACTGGCGTTCTCAAACGTCCGCATCGGCTGATGGATGCGGGTGTCGATCCGTCATACGACGAAGACCACATCAAAAAGTATCATGCTGCAGTCAGCGGAACCGAAGATGACTTGGAGGAATTTCTTGATAGGTGGGGCCACGAATACATGATGCACGCCAATATGGATTACTGACCCGTCGAAGTATCGGGCAAAGACCCCCATGCGCTTCTGCCACTCGTCCCTTGGGTACGCCTGTCTGGCACGGCCGGCTCGGTTGCAAGCCGATAAGGCGCAGCAGGCGATTTGGGTGCCATCACGAATGCGGAAGCTACGCTCAGAGCTGTAAATCCTATCGACTCCAGCTCTGCAGTCCTTCCTGTCTTGAACAAACGGCAGGTTTCGGGTGACGCCGTAAGCACTGCGAACGGCGAAGATGGCTCGGAAGCAACCTTTTGAAACCTGCCGCATGGTCTGGGCCGTTCGGTGTCAGCCGGACGCGGTCGGTTCCGGCGGGAGACCGGGGGGCAACTCGCGCAGCGGCGCCGGAACGTCGGTCGTCTTGACATCGGCCTTGCAGAGATCGGCGATCACGCAGGCTTCGCATTCGGGCTTGCGCGCCTTGCAGACATAGCGCCCGTGCAGGATCAGCCAGTGATGCGCGTGGCGGAGATATGGTTGCGGAATTACCTTGAGGAGCCCGGCTTCCACCGCCTCCGGCGTCTTGCCGGGCGCCAGCTTCAGCCGGTTGCCGAGCCGCAATATGTGGGTGTCGACGGCCAGCGTCTCCTCGCCGAAGGCGGAGTTGAGCACCACACTGGCGGTCTTGCGGCCGACCCCCGGCAGCGCTTCGAGCCCGGCGCGATCGCGCGGCACCTCGCCGCCATGGTGTTCTACCAAGGTCCGGGCCAGCGCCGCGACGTTCCTGGCCTTGTTGCGATAAAGCCCGATCGTGCGGATATGCTCGCGGATCGCCTCCTCGCCGAGGGCGGCCATCTTTTGCGGCGTGTCGGCGATCTGGAAGAGTTCGCGGGTCGCCTTGTTGACCCCGACATCGGTCGCCTGGGCCGATAGCACCACGGCGACCAGCAGAGTGAACGGGTTGGAATGTTCGAGTTCCCCCTTCGGCTCCGGCCGCTGCACGGCGAAACGGCGGAAAATCTCCGCGATCTCGGCGCGCGTATAGGGAATCCGCGGCCGCCGCGCGGGCGGGCGCTGCGTGGATCGCCCTTGAGACGATGCGCCGCTGCTCTTGCGCTTGACCAATCGGGGCGGTGAGACGATCTTTTCTGCCATGTCGGTCCTATAGCGATGCGAGAGCATGGGTGACAATTCCACGGTGAACCGAACCAGCGACCAGGCGGCCGACCGGCCGATCTTCCAGGCTCTGCTGGTGCCCTATCGCTCGCTCGGCCCGCGCGGCTTCACGGTGGTGATGGCCTTCGTCGCTCTGGTGAGTCTGGCGACCAGTCTCGGCTTTCTCGCCAGGGGCGCTTGGCCGGTCGTCGGCTTTTTCGGTCTCGACGTCCTGCTGGTCTGGTGGGCCTTTCGCGCCAGCTTCCGGTCGGCGAAAGCGCGCGAGGAGGTGTCGCTATCGCGCACCGATCTGGCGATCCGCAAGATCTCGCCGCGCGGCGTCGTGCGCGAGGCCCATCACAATCCGTTCTGGGCGCGGTTCCGGGTCGCCCGGCACGAGGAAATCGGCATCACCCGCATGAGCGTCGATTCCAACCGAATCTCCACGGAAATCGGCGGCTTCCTCAATCCCGACGACCGCGAGAGCTTCGCCCGCGAATTCCATCGCGCGCTGTTGACGGCAAAAGGTCGCTGAGAACGGCGCTGGGGCCGAAAATCGGGTGGCGGGTAGTGCGGGACCGTGATCTGACGGCAAGCGAAGGAGACCACACCATGCTTTCCATCGATGTCACCTCGGCCCAGCCCGCCGCCGTCCGGCATGCGCCCATGCCCGCTTCCGCCGGCCTGTGCGACTACGATACCGTCCGCCGGACGATCGAGTTCATCTCCACCGAATATCGCCACCAGCCGAGCCTTGCCGAGATCGCCGGGGCGCTCGGCAGCGACGAGGAGGCGCTGTCGGCGGTGTTCAAGCGCTGGTCGGGCCTGACCCCGAAGGCCTTTCTGCAAGCCGTCACCATCGATCACGCCCGCCGCCTGCTCGGCGAGGGCGCCACGTTGTTCGACGCCGCCTTCGAGGTGGGCATGTCCGGCCCGTCCCGCCTGCATGACCTCTTCGTCAAGCACGAGGCGCTGTCGCCGGGCGCCTACAAGGCGAAGGGCGAGGGCATCGCGCTCTCCTACGGCTTTCATCCGACGCCCTTCGGCCTGTCGCTGGTCATCGCCACCGAACGGGGGCTCGCCGGCCTCGCCTTTGCCGAGCCGGGCGCGGCGGGCGAGGCCGAAGCGCTCGACGACATGCGCCGGCGCTGGCCGAAGGCATCGTTTCGGCGTGACCAGGACGCGACCGCGCCGCTGGCCGCCCGCATCTTCGAGCCGTCCAACTGGCGCGCCGACCGGCCGCTCCGGGTCGTCATGATCGGCACGGATTTCGAAATCCGCGTCTGGGAAGCACTGCTGGACATTCCGGTCGGCGAAGCATCGACCTATTCGACCGTTGCGGAGCGGATCGGCGCGCCCAAGGCCGCCCGCGCCGTCGGGGCGGCGGTCGGCCGCAACCCGATCTCGTTTGTGGTGCCCTGCCACCGGGTGGTCGGCAAATCCGGCGCGCTCACCGGTTATCACTGGGGCATCACCCGCAAGCGTGCCATGCTCGGCTGGGAATGCGGGCTGTTGGCGCGCGATTGAGGGCGTCTCCGGCCCGCACGGACGCGGCTGAGGGATGATGGCCGCGCCAGCCGGACCGCGGAGATCCAGCCGTCAGATTTTGCCGTCGAGGCCCATCTGATAATATTTATGGACGATCTTGTCCTGGTTCTCCAGCAGCCAGTCGATCGACGGTTCGTTCGTCATCGCCTTGCGGATCGCTTCCTTCATCCCCTTGCGGTGGATGTCGAAGAGCACCTTGTGGTCGAGATCCTTGATATCGACGATCGTCGGAGCCAGCCAGACCGAGCAGATGATGCCGAGGTCGTTGACCTGATCCTTGAGCAGGATTCCTTCGCGCACGGCGTCGAGGACGCCGTTGGCGATGGCGAACTGTACCGTGCCCATCAGGATCGAGGTGTATCGCGAATCCTTCACCGTCACCTTCGACACGCAAAGGGTGACCGGGCGCACCATGATGTCGGTATTGAGCAGCGCGAAGACGCGGCTGTGGCCCTTGACCTGATCGCCGGTGAGCGTGGCGAGGGCGGTGCCGACCGGGCCGTCGAGCGCTCCGATGACGACTTCCGGCTCGGCGGCTGTTCCGGGAGGGCCGCCGGCGACAAGCGCTTCGCCGGTGCGCAGGACAATACGGTCGGTCATGATCTCATACTCTCGCTGGTTCAGGCGCCCACCGCGCCCTAGCAGCTTCGGTTGCCGCGCTCAAATCCGCCGAGCGCGGCACCGGCCGCAATCGGCCTGATTCTAATCGGCGAGGACGGTTTTCTCCGCAACGGTGGAATCGGCGTTGAGCCGGTAGACGATCGGCACGCCGGTGGCGATCTCCTGGCCGACGATCTCCTCGCCGGAGAGCCCGTCCAGCGCCATGACCAGGGCGCGCAACGAGTTGCCATGCGCGGCGACGAGCACCGTGCCGCCGGCCAGCACCTTCGGCAGGATGTCGTGGATGTAATAGGGCCAGACCCGCGCGCCGGTGTCCTTCAGGCTCTCGCCGCCGGGAGGCGAGGTGTCGTAGGAGCGGCGCCAGACATGCACCTGCTCCTCGCCCCATTTCTTCCGCGCGTCGTCCTTGTTGAGCCCGGACAGGTCGCCGTAGTCGCGTTCGTTGAGAGCGACGTCGCGGATCGTCTCCAGCCCCGTCTGGCCGAGTTCCTCCAGCATCAGCGTCAGCGTGCGCTGGGCGCGCGACAATTCGCTGGTGAAGGCGATGTCGAAGGTGAAACCGCCCGCGTTCAGTCGGCGACCGGCGTCCTTGGCTTCCTCGACGCCCTTGTCGGTCAGGCCGGGGTCCTTCCAGCCGGTGAAGAGGTTCTTCAAATTCCATTCGCTCTGGCCGTGGCGGACGAGGACGAGGGTACGGGACATGAGAAAAGCCTTTGTTCGCAAGGGATGGAGGAAGGTTGCGGGTCGGATGTTCTAGTCGGCGAGCCCGAGAACGTCGCGCATGGAGTAGAGCCCGGGCGCCTGATCCTTGGCCCAGAGCGCGCCCCGAACGGCACCGCGCGCGAAGATCGCCCGGTCGGCCGCGAGATGGGAGAGTTGGATGCGCTCGCCCTCGCCGGCCAGGATCACCGAATGGTCGCCGACGACCGAGCCGCCGCGCAACGTGGCAAAACCGATCGAGCCCGCCTCGCGGGGCCCGGTGTGGCCGTCGCGGACCCGCACGCTGTTGTCCGCGAGCTTGACGGCCCGTCCCTTGGCGGCGGCCTCGCCGAGAAGCAGGGCGGTGCCGGAGGGGGCGTCGACCTTGTGCTTGTGATGCATTTCGAGGATTTCGATGTCGAAGGCGTCCGGTCCGAGGGCGCGCGCGGCCTTTTCGACGAGGCCGACGAGAAGGTTGACGCCGAGGCTCATATTGCCGGATTTGACGATGCGCGCGGTCTTCGCCGCGGCAGCGATTTCGGCTTCTTCCGCGGTCGAAAACCCGGTCGTGCCGATGACGTGGACCAGCCCGCGCTTGGCGGCGAGAGCGGCAAAGCCCGTCGAGGCGGCCGGCACGGTGAAGTCGATGATGCCGTCGGCGCCGTCGAGCGCGGTGTTGACGTCGTCGCTGATCGTCACGCCGAGATGTCCGGCGCCGGCGAGCGTTCCCGCGTCATTGCCGAGGGCCGGCGAACCGGAATGTTCGAGCGCGGCGTGCAGCCTGGCGCCGTCCGTCTCCATGATGACCTGGATGAGGGTGCGGCCCATGCGGCCCGCGGCGCCGAGGACGACCAGTTTCGTTTCGCTCATCTCAACTCCGAATTCCCTGTGCGGCGCATTGGGTCGTCAGGCGCGCATCGTGTCGGCGATCGCCTCGGCATGGGGGCGATCGGCATGCGTCTGGAGACCGTAGAAGCGGGCATAGTGTCCATCCGGGCGTCCGACAAGTTCCCCATGGGTGCCGCGCTCGACGATCTCGCCGCCGTCAATGACCAGGATCTGATCGGCGTTGACGATCGTCGACAGCCGGTGCGCCACCACCAGCACGGTGCGGTTCTTCATTGCCTGCTCCAGCGCCGCCTGAACCAGCGTTTCCGATTGGGTGTCGAGCGCCGACGTCGCTTCGTCGAGAAGCAGGATCGGGGCGTTGCGCACCAAGGCGCGGGCGATCGACAGCCGCTGGCGCTGGCCGCCGGAGAGCGACACGCCGTTTTCCCCGAGCGGCGTGTCGTAGCCTTTCTGCTGAGCGATAATGAATTCCTCGGCCTGGGCAAGCCGCGCCGCTTCCTCGATTTCCGCGTCGCTGGCGTCGGGCCGCCCGAGGCGGATATTGTCGCGAATCGTGCCCTCGAAGAGATACGGCGTTTGCGGCACATAGGCGATTTTCGATCGCAGCGAGCTTTTGGTGATGTTTCGGATGTCCTGTCCGTCGATCAGGATACGGCCTTGCTCCACGTCGTAGAAGCGCTGCAACAGGGCGATGATGGTGGATTTGCCACCGCCCGACGCGCCGATCAGCGCCGTCGTCTTGCCGGCCGGCGCGGTAAAACTCAGGCCGCGCAACACCGGCTCGTTGCTGTGATAGGCGAAACCGACATCCTTAAAGACGATTTCGCCCTTCTCGACGACAAGGCCTTGGGCGTCGGCCGGGTCGGCCTGACGCGGTTCGAGGTCGAGGATCTCGTAGATCATCTGCGCGTTGACGAGGGCGCGTTCGAGCTGGACCTGCAGCTTGGCGAGCCGGCGCGCCGGGTCGTAGGCGAGGAGAAGCGCGGTGATGAAGGCGAACATGGCGCCGGGCGAATAGCCATAGGTGATAGCGCGGTAACCCGAATAGGCGATGACGCCGGCGATGGCGATGCCGGCGACCACCTCGGTCACCGGCGTGGTCCGCTCGGTGATCACGGCGATGCGGTTGGAGCGTTCTTCCGCCGCCAGGATCAGATGTTCGATCCTCGCGCGCAGCGGCTTTTCCATGGTGAAGGCCTTGACCACGGTAATGCCCTGGGCGGCTTCCTGCATGGAGCCGAGCACGCGCGCATTGAGGTCGATCGACTGGCGCGTCGCGACACGCAGCTTGCGCGCCAGCCCGGCGATCATCAGGGCGATGGGCGGGCCGGCGAGCAGGGCGATCAGCGACAGCAGCGGGTCCTGATAAACCATCACGAAGACCAGGAAGATCAGGGTCAGCAGATCGCGGGTGATCGAGGTGACGGTGAGGTTCAGCGTGTCGCGAATGCCGGCGACGTTCTGGTTGATGCGCGCGGCCAGATGCGCCGAGCGGTTCTCGCCGAAGAAATCGACGGACAGGTCGAGGAGATGAGCGAACAGCCGCCGCTGATAGCGCGCCACGATATTGTTGCCGATCCGCGCCAGGATGACGCCCTGACCGTACGTCGCCAGACCGCGGATGGTGAATGCCAGGAAGATCACGATCGGCAGCGTGACGATCGCCGCGCGGTTCTGCAGGACGAAGATCTCATCGATCACGCTGCGCATGATCCAGGCGAGAAAGGCGGTGGACGCCGCGACGAGAACCAGACAGACGATGGCGATCGCGTACTGGCGCAGGAACAGCCGGCCGTTCTCTTCGATGATCCGCTTGAGCAGACCGGTAACCAGGCCGCGCTCGGTCGGTTTCGTCAGGGAGATCTTCGTGGTCGTCACGCCGGCGGCCGGCCCCGCTGTCTGTCGTTTCGTGATGGCTGCCCGGTCCTATAGAGCGCCAATGGTCCGATGCCTATCCGCGCACGGTGCAAGCAGCGGACGCAAGAGGTCAGTGAGACAATAATATCGCGCCGGTCGAATGCGGGAAAGCGACGTCAGTGCCGTCCCTGCCAGGCATGCGGCACATGCACCGGCCAGCGCCACGGCAGGATGGCGACGATATCGAAGCGCAGCGACAGGCGTGCGTGGTCGCGCTGCCGGGCCAGCCACAGATCCGCCGCCGCCTCGATCCGCCGCTGAGCCTCAGGCCCGACCGCGTCCATCGCCTCGGTCAATGTTCGCCTGACCTTGACCTCGACGATGGCGACGAGATCGCCGCGCCGCGCGATGAGATCGATTTCGCCGCGTTTGGTGCGATGGCGAACGGCCAGGATGCGATAGCCCTTGAGGCGCAGCGCCCAGGCGGCGAGCCGCTCGCCGCGATGCCCCTTGCGAAAGCTCCGGCGCCGCTTCTCGGGCGCGCCGGATGGCGGCCTCATTGGCCGTTCTTGAGGGCGAGGGCGCGCTGGTAAAGCTCGCGCCGGGGAAGGCCGGTGAGCCGGGCCGCTTCCTGCGCCGCCCTGGTCGGCTTCATCTCGGCCAGAAGCCCCAGGAGGATCGTGTCCGCGTCATCGCTCGTGGCGGCCGCCTCCGCGTCCGGCGGGGCGACGCAGACGACGATCTCGCCGCGGACCCGTTCCATAGCGGCGAATTCCACGGCCAATTCGGCCAGTGTGCCGCGATAGATCGTCTCGAAGGTCTTGGTCAGTTCGCGGCACACCGCGGCCTGCCGCGCGCCTAAAACCTCGGCCATGGCGGCGAGGCTGTCGGCGATCCGATGCGGGGCTTCGAAGAAGACCAACGTGCCCGGAACCCGCGCGAGGTCCTGCAGCCGTGCGGCGCGCGCCTGTTCCTTCTGCGGCGGAAAGCCGGCGAAGAAGAAGGCGTCGGACGGTAATCCGGAGGCCAGCAGCGCGGCGAGCGCCGCCGAGGCGCCGGGGATCGGGATGACTGCAATGTTGCGTTCGATCGCCTCCCGGACGAGCCGGTAGCCAGGGTCCGAGACGAGGGGCGTGCCGGCATCGGAAACCACCGCGACCGACAGGCCCGCTTCGAGGTCGGCGAGGAGCGCCGCGCCGGCATTCTCGGCATTGTGCTCGTGATAGGCAAACATCCGCCGCCCGATGCCGAACCGGGCCAGGAGCTTCGCGGTGACGCGGGTGTCCTCGCAGGCGAGCCGGTCGGCCCCTGCGATGATCTCCAGCGCCCGCAGCGTGATGTCGCCGAGATTGCCGATGGGAGTGGCCACGAGATAAAGGCCCGGCTCGGGTCGCGGCGCGGTCCGTTCGACGTCATGGATGCGGTAGCGGCGGCTTGATGTGTCCGTCATTCAGGGACAGACCACGATCCGGCGGTTTGGCGTTTGCTCAATCCGGGGTGTCTTCATATCGCTGTCCCGCATAAAGTATTCGCAGGATAACCAAATGGTCGTCTTCGACCCGATAGGCGACCTGCACCCGGAGCTCGAACGAATAGGACCGGATACCGGGGGCAATATCGGGTCTGGCACGGCCCTTTTCAGGAAACTCCGCCAGCTTTTGGCAAAATCCCTCGACTCGATCGAGGAAGCGAACCGCATTGGCCGGGCTGTCTTTTGCGATGAATTCGCCGATGGCGTCGAGGTCGCGTTCGGCATGTGGATCGAACCGAACGTCAAGTGGCATCACGTCTGGGCTTCACCCCGCCGACATACTTCGCGCGCAAACGGTCGAACACTTCGCCTGCGGGTATCGGTGGCTGCGGGTTGGCGAGTGCGGAAAGAACCTTCTTTCGCATCATCTCGTCGAGCGTAGCCTCTTCCCGCTCCAGCGCATGCAAGCCGGCCCTGACGACCTCGCTCGCGTCTTGGAATTCGCCGGTGCGAAGCTTGGCATCGACGATCGCCTGATCGTCTCCCAACACGATCGTGAAGGAATTCGGGTGTTGCACAGCACGAACTCCATCGACACGGCAAAAACGAATTTTAGCTGGCGACATCTCTCAAGTCGAGCTTCCGCCAATTCACCAGTCGTCACTCTTGGTTCTCACGCCAGATCGGCGACCACCGCGTCGAGGACGAGCATACCCGCCGGCGTCGCCCGGATGCGGTCGGGTCCGAGCCGCTCGACCATGCCGTGGGCGCGCAGGTCGGCCTCGCTATTTGCGTCGATGTCGCGGCCGCTCAGCCGGCGCCAACGAGCCAGATCGATACCCTCGGTGAGCCGCAGCCCCATCAAAAGCAGCTCGTCCGCCTCCTCGTCAGGTGCCAGCAAGTCGTCGACGACGGCGCCGCTGTCCCATGACTCGACCATCTTCAGCCAGGTTTCCGGCAGCGGCTCGTTGGAGATCGCGTGGCGGCCGTCCTCACCCATCAGGCGCCCATGGGCTCCGGGTCCGACGCCGGCGTAAAGGCCGTAGCGCCAATAGGTCAAATTGTGGCGGGATTCGGCGCCCGGCACCGCATGGTTCGAGATTTCGTAGGCCGGCAGGCCGCGCGCCGCGGTCAGACGCTGGGTCGCCTCGTAGAGCTCGGCCGACAATTCGCCGTCCGGAACCTTCAGCTTGCCGGATTTATGCAGCGCGAAAAACGGCGTGCCCTCCTCGATCGTCAACTGGTAGAGCGACAAATGATCGGCGGCGAGATCGATGGCACGGGTCAGTTCCGCCTCCCAGGCGTCGACGGTCTGGTCGGGCCGGGCATAGATCAGATCGAAGGACAGGCGCGGGAAGATCTCGCGCGCCAGGCCGATGGCGTGTAGTGCCTGCTCCACGTCATGCAGCCGGCCAAGCAGCTTCAGGTCGCGGTCGTTCAGCGCCTGGACGCCGAGCGAGACCCGGTTGACGCCGGCCGCCCGGTAGCCGCGGAAGCGCTCGGCCTCGACGCTCGATGGGTTGGCCTCCAGGGTGATCTCGGCGCCGTTCGCGATGGTCCAGTTGGCGGCGACGGCGTCGAGAACCCGCGCGACCGTCGCCGGTTCCATCAGCGAGGGAGTGCCGCCGCCGAGGAAGATCGAGGTGACGGTCTGGCCGGCCGAGCGTCGTGCGGCGTCGGCCAGTTCCCGCTCGAAGGCCGCCGCGTATCGGGCCTGGTCGATCGGCTTGTGGCGGACATGGCTGTTGAAGTCGCAATAGGGGCACTTGGCCGCGCAGAACGGCCAATGAATATAGACGCCGAAGCCGGGCTCGCGAGACACCGGATCGAAGGCGAGGATGTCGCCGGTCGGGCGGGTCTGTTCCGTCATTCGGCTCCGAGCGCGTCGCGCGCGAATTTCTGGAACGCCCGCGCCCGGTGCGAGAGCGCCGTTGGCTGGCCGGGTTTCCAGGCGTGCTTTTCCAAGGACATCATCTCGCCGAAAGTACGGTCCTGGCCCTCTGGAAGAAAGATCGGGTCGTAACCGAAGCCGAGCGTGCCACGCGGCGGCCACACGATTTGCCCGTCCACTTCGCCGCGGAACAAATGCGTCTTGCCGGACGGCCGCGCCAGACAGAGGACGGCGACGAACTTGGCACTGCGCTGCTCGGGCGTCGTTGCGCCGGCGGCCTGCAGCTTTTCCTCGACATTGCGCATCGCCATGGTGAAATCCCGCTCGGGTCCACCCCAGCGCGCCGAATAGATGCCAGGATCGCCCCCGAGCGCGTCGACGACGAGGCCCGAATCGTCGGACAGCGACGCAACGCCTGTTGCCCGCATGGCCGCCAACGCCTTGATCTCGGCATTTGCCTCGAATGTGGTGCCGGTCTCCTCCGGATCGTCGAGGTTCTGGTCTTTCGCCGAAGTCACGTCGAAGCCCAAGGGTTCCAGCAGTTCGCGGAACTCCCAGATCTTGCCGATATTGTGGCTGGCGACGAGAAGCGGCCCGTCATTCGGGTCGATCAGTTTCACCGGGCGGCCTCGAGCACCGCGCGCTGCATCGCCACGAGGTCGCCGATGCCGTTGCGGGCCAGTCCCAGAAGGGCCATGAACTCGGCCTCCGAAAAGGGCGTGCCCTCGGCCGTGCCCTGGATCTCGACGATGCCGCCGGTGCCGGTCATGACGAAATTGGCGTCGGTCTCGGCGGCCGAATCCTCCAGATAATCGAGGTCGAGAACCGGCGTGCCCTTGTAGATGCCGCAGGAGATCGCTGCGACATGATCCGTCAGCACCTTGTCGCGCTTGACCATCGAGCGCGCCTCCATCCAGCCGAGACAGTCGGCGAGCGCCACGAAGCCGCCGGTGATCGCAGCCGTGCGGGTGCCGCCGTCGGCCTGGATGACATCGCAATCGACGGTGATCGAGCGTTCGCCGAGCGCTTGCAGATCGACGACCGCCCGCAGCGAGCGCCCGATCAGGCGCTGGATTTCCTGAGTGCGGCCGGACTGCTTGCCGCTGGCGGCCTCGCGGCGCATGCGCTCGCCGGTGGCGCGCGGCAGCATGCCGTATTCGGCCGTCACCCAGCCCTTGCCTGAATTCTTCAGCCAGCCGGGCACCCGTTCTTCCAGGCTCGCGGTACACAGCACATGGGTATCGCCGAATTTGACGAGACAGGAGCCTTCCGCGTGGCGTGAAAAATCGCGCTCGAGGCTGACGGGCCTCAACTGGTCGCCGGCGCGTTTCGATGGGCGCATGATGCCGTCCTGAATAATGGTCTTTGAAAGAAGGCGAATAACCGCCACGGGTTGTGCCGGGCTTGTATCGGCCATGCGGCGAGGCGGCAAGCGGGGGCTCATCGAGAGCACGGCATTGCGGCTTGGCTCCGCCGGCCGGGACACCTATAGTCAGATCGTGCCCGAAGCGAACACCCAATCATGACCGAATTCCGCTTGCCAGTCAGCGACTTGGTCGCCGCAACCCCACTGGGTCTCGACGAGCGGACGCGTGACATCTTCCGGCTGATCGTCGAGAGCTATCTGGACATCGGCGAGCCGGTCGGCTCGCGCATGCTGTCGAAGCTCTTGAGCAACGCGCTGTCGCCAGCCTCGATCCGCAACGTCATGAGCGATCTGGAGGCGCTCGGCCTCATCTACGCCCCGCATGTCAGCGCCGGCCGGTTGCCGACCGAGCTTGGCCTGCGCTTCTTCGTCGACGCGTTTCTGGAGGTCGGCGATCTCGGCGCCTCCGAGCGCGAGGAGATCGAGGAGAAGGTGCGGCTGTCCGGCGACGGCAGGCCCTTCGATTCGCTGCTGACCGAGGCGAGTAACCTCTTGTCCGGCCTGTCGCGCGGCGCCGGCATCGTGCTGACCGCCAAATCCGACCTGCGGCTGAAACATATCGAGTTCATCCGGCTGGAGCCGACCAAGGCGCTGGCGGTGCTGGTCGGCGCCAATGGCGAGGTCGAGAACCGCATCCTCGACCTTCCGGCCGGGATCACCGCTTCGCAGCTCATCGAGGCCGGCAATTTCCTCAACGCCCATGTGGTCGGGCGCACGCTCGGCGAGGCTAGCGAGCGCATCGCCCGGCTGAAGGACGAGACGGCGAACGCCCTCGACGTCCTGTCGCGCGAGCTCGTCGAGAAGGGCCTCGCCGTCTGGTCCGGCGCCTCCGCCGACCAGCCGGCGCGGCTGATCGTGCGCGGCCGGGCCAATCTTCTGGAAAACGTCACGGCGGCCGAGGATCTGGACCGCCTGCGCCTGTTGTTCGACGATCTGGAGACCAAGAGCGGCATCATCGAGCTGCTTGGCCTTGCCGAAACCGGCAATGGCGTGCGCATCTTCATCGGCTCGGAAAACAAGCTGTTCTCGCTGTCCGGTTCGTCGCTGGTCGTCGCGCCCTACAGGGGCGGTACGGAAAACGTCATCGGCGCGGTCGGCGTCATCGGCCCGACCCGGCTCAACTACAAGCGCATCGTTCCGATGGTCGATTATACCGCGCGTATCGTCTCCCGACTGCTCGCCAAGGGCTCTGCCGCGCGCGAGGCTTGATTTCTGCGTCCGTCAATTCGATATGCGGCCTCGATAGTGATTTTCCGCCGCAATCCGCGCTCGCCCTCCCACGAGCCGAAGAGAAGCGTGTTGCGGCGCGCGACTGAGATGAGGTGAAGGACGGATGGCAAGCGAGAAAGACAGGCGCACTCAGGGTGTCTACCGCAGCGAGGCGGCGGAAGCGGCGGCGGCCGACAGGGCGGCGATGGCGGAAATCGAGCGCGCCACGGCCAACGCCAACGCCGATGACGAGTTTGCCGCGGACGCCGCGAGTGGCTTTGCCGATGCGGATGCGGCGGCCGACGCCGATGCCGCCCGCATCGCCGATCTCGAGGCCGAGAACGCCGACGTCAAGGACCGCCTGTTGCGGCTGGCCGCCGACATGGAAAATCTGCGCCGGCGCACCGAGCGCGAGATCAAGGACGCGCGCACCTACGCCGTCACCAGCTTCGCCCGCGAGATGCTGTCGGTCGCCGATAATCTGCGCCGCGCCATCGAGGCGGTTCCGGCCGAGGCCAAGGAACACGGCGACGATGGCCTCAACGCCCTGATTGACGGCATCGAGGTGACCGAGCGCGGGCTGCTGGGCACGCTCGAAAAGCACGGCGTCAAGAAGCTCGATCCGGAGGGCCAGCGCTTCGATCCGCATTTTCATCAGGCGATGTTCGAGGTGCCGAACCCGGAAGTTCCCAACAACACCGTCGTCCAGGTGGTGCAGGCGGGCTATGCGATCGGTGACCGGGTGTTGCGGCCGGCGATGGTCGGCGTCGCCAAGGGCGGGCCGAAGCAGGGTCAGTCCAAGCCGGACGAGACGGCCGCGGCCGGCACCGCGGGCGACGCGGCGTAATCAGTCGGCCTCAGAATCCCGGCGGCGTCTTGCCGGCCGCGCGATAGGCCGCCGTCAGCGTGTTGGCCATCAGCATGGCGATGGTCATCGGCCCGACGCCGCCCGGCACCGGCGTGACCGCCGCGGCGGTTTCGGCGGCCGAGGCAAAGGCGACGTCGCCGACGAGGCGTGTCTTCGGCCTGCCGTCCTCACTGAATCCCTTTTCCGGCGTGGCGATCCGGTTGATGCCGACGTCGATGACGACGGCGCCCGCCTTCACATAATCGCGGGTGATCATTTCGGGCCGCCCGACGGCCGCGACCAGGATGTCGGCGCCCCGGCAGACGCCGGGCAAATCCTTCGTGCGCGAATGGGCGATGGTCACCGTGGCGTTGGCGGCGAGCAGCAGCTGCGCCATCGGCTTGCCGACGATGTTGGAGCGGCCGACGACCACAGCCGTCTTGCCCGACAGATCATCGCCAAGAACATCGCGCAGAAGGATCATCGAGCCGGCCGGCGTACAGGGCACGAAAGCCTCGTCGATTGCGCCGGTCGAGAGCCGGCCGACATTGACGAGGCCGAAGCCGTCGACATCCTTGTCCGGCGCGATCGCCTGGATCACCTTGGCCTCGTCGATCTGCTTGGGCAGCGGCAATTGCACCAGAATGCCGTGGATGGTGGGATCGGCGTTGAGATCGCGGATCTTGCCGAGCAGCGCGGCTTCGCTGGTCTCGGCGCCCAACAAATGCTTGACCGACTTGAAGCCGCATTCGTTGGCGGTCCGCGCCTTCGAGCCGACATAGACCTGGCTGGCCGGGTCCTCGCCGACGATGACGACGGCCAGCCCCGGCTCCATGCCGGTCTCGGTGGTGAGTGCGTCGGCCGCGCGCTTCACCTCCTCGATGATCCGCGCCGCGCGCGCCTTGCCGTCGATTCGCTGTACCGTCATGTCTGCCGCTCCCCCAAATGTCTGTGTCGGAGAGGTTCTTAGGGCAGATCGACGGTGTGGGGAAAGGGGGTGGGGAAAGCGACGATCGCCATCACCCCATGCGCGCGGCGATCGCCCGACCGGCGGCGACGCCCGAGGACCAGGCCCACTGGAAATTGTAGCCGCCGAGCCAGCCGGTCACGTCGACGGCTTCGCCGATGGCGTAGAGGCCCGGAACCCGGCGCGCCTCCATGGTTTTCGAGGACAGTTCCGCCGTGTCGATCCCGCCCGCCGTCACTTCGGCCTTGGCATAGCCTTCGGTTCCCGTCGGGCGGAAGGTCAGCCGCGTCAGGGTTTCGGCCGCGTGATCGAGTTCGGCATCCGCGATATTGCCGAGCTCCCTGGCGATGCCGATGCGGGCTGCCAGCGCCTCGGCCAGCCGGTTCGGAAGACGCTCGGCCAGAGCCGCTTTCATATGCGCGCGCGGCATCCGCCGTTTAGCGGCGCGCAGCATCTCGGCGGCATCCGCGACGAGGGTGAGCGCGATGATCTCGCCGGGTTTCCAGTAGGACGAGATCTGCAGGATGGCCGGCCCCGAAAGCCCCTTGTGCGTGAACAGCGCGGCCTCCGCGAAGGCCGTGTCGCCAACGCGCGCCACGGCCGGACAGGACACCCCCGAAATCTCCCGGAACATCCTCTCGTCCGGGCCGAGGGTCAACGGCACCAGCGCCGGGCGCGGCGTGACGACAGTAAGGCCGAAGCGCCTGGCGATCTCATAGGCCTTGCCCGTCGCGCCCATTTTCGGGATCGAGGGGCCGCCCGTCGCGATGACCAGCTGCGGCGCCGTCGCGTTGGCGACCCGAAAGCGCCCGTCGGCGTGGCTGATCTCGCCGATCTCCGTGGACAGCCGGATCTCGACGCCGCCGCGCCGGCATTCGCTCAGCAGCATCTCCACGATCTGCCGCGCCGACCCGTCGCAGAACAGCTGTCCGAGGGTCTTTTCGTGCCAGGCGATGCCGTGCTCTTCGACCAGCGCGAGGAAATCCCACTGGGTGTAGCGGCTGAGCGCCGATTTGGCGAAATGCGGGTTCTCGGACAGGAAGCAGGCGGGCTCGGTCTCCCGGTTGGTGAAATTGCACCGCCCGCCGCCCGAGATCAGGATTTTCTTGCCCGGCTTGTCGGCATGGTCGATGACGCAAATCCGCGCGCCGGCCTGCCCCGCGGTCGCCGCGGCCAGCAGACCCGCGCCGCCCGCGCCGAGGATGATCGCATCGTAGTCCATGTGGGCCTTCTACTGTGGAGCGATGACGCCGTGAAGCGCGCGATCGCCTGGACCCGATCGATGGCGTCGCACGCTATGACGCGTTTGGGAGCGGAGGAGTTGGCAGCCTCACGGCCTATCCCACGATCTTGCTCCATGTGGAATACGGGGTCACCGATCTCGGCTCCGACCTCCTGATGCCGCTTGATGAACTGGCTCCTGGGCTCTCGCCAACCTCGTGCGGCGACGGGGGGCCGGAGACGGCGGAGGAGCGGGAAGATTCCGTTTCGCGCTCACCTGCGTTGTTCCCGCAAAACGTTAGAACGCCGGATGCCGCCCCTTTCAGCCACTCCGAAAAAGGGCCGAAGTGTCCGCTCTCGAATTGGAACGGGCGGGCGGAAATGTCGTCCCCTTGATCCAAAACAATGTCGGGAGCATCGTTCCGCGCAATCATGTCAATTACAGAGCGAATGGTTTCGGTAGTCATGAGGGAGTGAGATGAAGGGATTCATCGGTGAAATCGAGAAATTGACAGAGGAAAATACCGACTTTCGACGGGTTCTCTACACGGCCAAGGGCATGCAACTGGTCCTTATGGCCATTCAGCCGGGCGAGGAAATCGGTGAAGAGGTTCATGACGACCGCGACCAGTTCTTTCGGGTGGAAGCGGGGTCGGGCGAGATCCTGATCGATGGGAACAGGCAGGGAATCAGGGCCGACATGGCCATGATCGTTCCGGCAGGGGCGCGACACAACGTGAAGAACACGGGCGGGGATCCGCTGAAGCTCTACACCATCTACGCGCCCCCGGAGCACCGTCATGGGACCGTGCATGCCACGAAAGACGAGGCCGAATCCTCCGAGGAACATTTTGACGGCGTCACAAGCGAGTAACTTCATCGGCGAAGGACAGATGATGGCGAACAAATCCCGATCCCGGAATCCGATGGCTGCGTGGTGGATCGGCCTGGCGGTTATACTGGCCGTCGTAGCCTATGTGGCGTACCAGTTCGCATGCATGGAATGCAGACCCGCAGGCTTCCTGGAGTTCATGATCCTGGGGATCATGCCGGCTGTCTATTTGATCCTGATGTACCTCACCTTGAAAGTCCAGTCGGACAGCGAGCGGGAATAGCCGTCGGATTCGAGCCGCGCTATCCCCGTCTTTCGCGCTTCAACGCAAAGGCCGGGAAAGGATGGGAAGGATTGTCCCCACCCTTGTATGATTGTCTGCTCAAGTGGCGGGGATCGCGCTGCTGTCGGGATAAATGGTTCAAAAGCCTGATCGTGGAGGCGGTGGCATGGGGGTGAATATCCTGGGCCTTTGGCGCGCCCACCGGATGCTTTTGATCGCGTTTCTTGTCGGGCTGGCGCTTACCGGGTTCTTCCTGGTACGCACCGTCGTCTCTACGGTCTATTGGGCCGATCCCGCCCATTACGAGCAAACGATCGAAGGCTGGATGCCCGTTCGTTACGTGGCGCGTTCCTGGGATGTGCCGCCAAAGGTGCTCGAGGAGGCTCTCGACCTTCGAACCGAAGAAGGGCGCAGGCTCACCATCGCTGAGATCGCCGCGGAGCGTGGGGTGAGCGTCGATCAGATTGCCGGAAGGCTGCGCACTGCCATCATGACCTACCGAGAGACGGGCGATGACTGAGATCGCCTTCGGACTCGTCTCCACCTATGGGACCGTCCTGATCCTGCTGGCAACCTATCTTTCCTGCCTCGGCCTTCCAGTTCCCACCTCTTTCGTCATGCTTGCGGGGGGGGCCTTTGTGGCGTCGGGCGACCTTGTTGCCACCAATGTCCTGACGGCCGCACTCGCCGGCTCGCTGCTCGGCGATCAGACCGGATATCATCTCGGCCGAATTGGCGGCGAGGCGTTGACTGCTCGGCTCGAACGCGAGCCGCATCGCGCTTTGGTCTTCGCACGAGCCCGGCGAATCGTCGATCGTTGGGGTGGCGTCGGCGTCTTTTTCAGCACGTGGCTGGTCAGCCCGCTCGGTCCCTATGTCAACCTTCTGGCGGGAGCCACCCGAATGAGCTGGATGCGCTTCATGTTGTGGGACAGCCTCGGCGAGGCGATCTGGGTCGCGGTCTATCTCGGCCTCGGTTATGCATTCTCCGGCAGGATCGCGCAGCTGGCGAGCCTGCTCGGAAACTCTATCGCCTTCCTTACCGCGGCCGTGATCACGCTGTTGCTAGGCCGGATTCTCGTAAGGCGGCTGCGGCTTCGGGGGGCGTCCTGACAAGGGTCTGGGACCCAGGACGCTCGCATTGGATGAAAGGCTCTTGTTCGCTGGTTTTGCTGCCGCCCGCCGCGCGATTATTTGACCGGGCGCAGCGCCTCGACATCGCCTCAGGCGAGATGCCCAGCTCCAAGGCGCCGGCGACCAGAATCCGTTCGCGCCCACCTACGCCGCCGAACGCGACTTGACGTACGCCTCGAGAATCGCGGCCATGCGGGTGGTGTAGCCCTTCGGGTCCTGCGCCTGAAAATATGCCTTCACCTCCGGCGAAACGCGCATGGTGACGGTCGGGCGGGTGCGCGGCTCGACAATCCGGGCGTGCTTCCAGAAGGCGGCGTCCAGTTCGGGGATGTCGCTCGTATCGATCTCGTTTTCCGGGGTGTCGCGAAAGCGACCTCTCGGGCGGTTCGGGTCAGTCAGGGAGCGTCTGACCAACGGCTTGTCGGGTTCGCTGTCGCTCATCTTGCAACGAGCGTCTTACAAAGCGCCTTACGGATCAAGTTCGTCCGCGCCGTCCGACGGCGCGCACCCCCCTCACAAGCTCGCGGCCGTGCGCGCCGCCTGGTCGTAATGCCCCGACAGCACCCGCATCAGCCGGGCGACGCTCGACATCGCGTCGGGCGAGATGCCCAGATCCTGGGCGCCGGCGACGAGAAGGCGTTCGCGCAGATCCTTGTAGCGGCGGCAGGCAGCTTCCCCCCGTGCCGTCACCGAGATCAGCCGTTCCTTGCCGGATTTTTCGCGCGAGACGAGGCCGCGGGCCTCGAGCTTCTTGATCGCGTAGGTGGCCAGATGCGTGTCCTCGATGCCGAGGACGAGGCAGATGTCGGCGAGGCGCTTGGCCCTGCCGCGATGGGTGACCGAGTGCAAGACATTGACCTCGGTCGCCGTCAGGCCCGGTTCGCCCGCCGCCGTCATGCAGCGGACCATCCAGCGATCGAAGGCGTGGCCGACAAGGTTCAGGCCGAACTCGACCTCCGACAGCGCCGGCAGCGCGCCGTCGGCCAGATGCGCCGCCGAGACGATCGGGCCGAGGCCGTCGTCGGCGGTCGCGGGTGTTTTCGGATCGTTCGTCGCCATTGTCAGCCTCCCGAAAACATCGTGCGCGGCAGAAACAGGGCGAGATCGGGAAACAGCGCCAGCAGCACGACCATCAGCGCCAGGAGGCCGAAGAACGGCGCCGTCGCCGCCGCGATCTTGAAGATGTTCTGCCCCGTCAGGCCCTGGATGACGAAGAGATTGAAGCCGACCGGCGGGGTAATCTGCGCCATCTCCACGACGATGACGAGATAGATGCCGAACCAGACCAGATCGAAGCCGGCCTGGGTAACCAGCGGCATGATCACCGAGGTGGTCAGGACCACCATCGAAATGCCGTCGAGAAAGCAGCCGAGCACCATGAAGAACAGCGTCAGCGCGGCGAGAAGCGCGAAAGGCGACAGCTCCAGCGAGCCGATCCAGGTCGCGAGTTCGCGCGGCAGGCCGGTGAAGCCCATGGCCGTCGTCACCACGGCGGCGCCGGCGAGGATGAAGGCGATCATCGCCGAAACGCGCGTCGCCGCCATCAGCCCGTCGCGGAACGTCGGCCAGTCGAGCGCCCCTTGCGCCGCCGTGATCACCAGCGCGAGAACGACGCCGATGACGGCGGCCTCGGTGGGCGAGGCGATGCCGCCATAGATCGAGCCGATGACCCCGGCGATCAGAAGGATCGTCGGCAGGATGCGGCGGAACGAGCGAAAGGCGCTTTCGGTGACGATCACGTCGGCGTCCGGCGGCATCAGCGAGGGTTTCAGCGTCGCGGCGAGCGCCACATAACCCATGAACATCAGGCCGAGGACGATGCCCGGCACGATGCCGGCGATGAACAGCCGGGCGATGGATTCCTCTACGGCCGCGCCATAGACGATGAGGATGATCGAGGGCGGGATCAACAGCCCCAGCGTGCCGGCGCCGGCCAGCGAGCCGACGGCGATCTTTTCGTCATAGCCGCGCTGCTTCAGTTCGGGCAGCGAGATCTTGCCGATGGTCTGGGTGGTCGCGGCGGACGAGCCGGAGACGGCGGCGAAGATCGCGCAGCCGACGACGTTCACGTGAATCAAGCGGCCGGGCAGCCGGCGCATCAGTGGCGCGAGACCTGCGAACATATCCTCCGACAGCTTCGAGCGGAACAATATCTCGCCCATCCAGATGAACATCGGCAGGGCGGTCAGGTCCCAGGAGATCGAGGCCGACCAGATCGAGGTGGCGAGAATCTGCGCGTCGGGCAGGACCGGCCGGGTCATCAGCGCGGCCAGCGCGGTGAGCACCAGCGCCAGCGCGACCCAGAGCCCCGAGGCGAGCGCCCCGAAGAGAACGACAAGTAAGAGGATGGAGACTTCGAAGAGACCCATCAGAGCCCGCCCCCGCTGCCGGCGATGCGGTCTTGCCCGGCAAAAGCGAGCACCGCCTCGTCGATGAGCGCGATGGTGAAGACGGCGAGGCCGAGGGTGAGTACGGACTGCGGCAGCGCCGTCGGAATCGCGATCATGCCGTAGGAGACATCGTTAAACTCGAGGCTCTTCAGGGCGAGCGCGCCGGTCGCATAGGTGCCGAAGCCGGCGATGCCGGCGCCGAGAAGCGCGACCAGCCCGTCGACGATCTGGCGCGGGCGGTCGGGCAGCCGCGCGGTGACGAGGTCGACGCGGATATGGACGTTCTTCGCCAGCGTGTCGGCCAGCGCTAGGAACGTCGCGCCGGCCAGAAGGAACCCAGCGATCTCGGCCAGCGACGGCACGATGAAGCGGGTCGGGGTGAGGCCGGTGGACACGAGAGCATAGTCGAGGAGGCGGGCGCCGATCTGCAGCGCGACGAGAACCGCAATCGCGACGAGGCAGAGCGCGGCGAGCGCGCCGGCCACGGAATAGAGCGTATCGAGGGTCCGGCGCATCGACGATCCTCGGAAGGGATTTGGGAAGGCAAGAATCGGGCGGCGGTCGTAATCGCCGCCCGTGGAGATGGCGCTGATTTACTGCCCGTAGGCCTTCAGCAGCTCTTCGCCCTCGGCGCCGGCATTCGCTTTCCAGGCCTCGGTCATGGTCTTGCCGATCTCCTTGAAGCCGCTGTTCAGCTCATCGGAGGGCTCGACTACGTTGATACCGTTGTCCTTCAGCGTCTGGGTCGCGTTTTTGGTTTCTTCCTCGGACGCCTCCCAGCCGCGTGTGTCCGCGGCGGCGGCGGCTTCGGTGATCGCGGTCTGTGCCTCGGCCGGAAGCGCGTCGAAGGCCGCCTGGTTGACGATCACCATGTTGCGCGGCAGCCAGGCGTTGAGGGTGTAATAGTTCGACAGGAAGTCCCAGGCCTTGGAATCGACGCCGGTCGACGGCGAGGTCATCATCGCCTCGACCCGGCCGGTGGAGAACGCGGTGGGAATGTCCGAGACCTCGATCTGGGTCGGCACCATGCCGGCGCCCTTGGCGATCTCCTCGGTCGACTTGTTGTAGGCGCGGAACGTCTTGCCGCTGAGATCGGCGACAGAGTTCACTTCATCCTTGGTGTAGAGGCCCTGCGGGGGCCAGGGCACCGAGAACAAGAGCTTCAGGCCTTCCTTGGCGAGCGCCTTCTCCATCATCGGCTTCTGCGCATCGTAGAGGCGCTTGGCGTCCTCGTAGCTCGTCGCCAGGAACGGCACGGCATCGGCGCCGTAGATGGCGTTCTCGTTTTCCAGCCGCGAAACCAGAACCTCGCCGATCGGCACGATGCCGTCGCGCACGGAGTTCTTGATGTCCGGGTGCTTGATCAGCGACTGGTTCGGATGCAGCGTGATCGCCACCGCCTCGCCGGCCTTTTCGTTCACGTCCGCGACGAAGGTCGCGATGTTCTGCTCGTGGAAGTTCCCCTCGGCATAGGGAGTCGGCATGTCCCAGGCCGTCTGGGCCAAGGCGGAAGCGGGCAGGGCCAGCGTGGCGGCAATAAAAACGGCGTTCGGCAGGTGTTTCATCAGGGTCTCCTCATCCCAGTTGTCCGATCGAAGAGTTCCACGAAAATTGCGTTGCGTCAAACACGCTGATAATATGTTGATAAATTATCGATATGGATCAAATTTTAAGCGGAGTGCCGAAAATGCAGGCAGCACCAGACGGCAAGAACGGCAAGTGGGACTTCTGGATCGACCGCGGCGGCACCTTCACGGACGTCATCGGCCGCGATCCGCAGGGCCGGTTGCACCCGAAGAAGCTCCTCTCCGACAATCCCGGCGTCTATGACGACGCCGCGCTGGAAGGCATCCGCAATTTGCTCGGGCTCGACGCGGGTGAAGCCATCTCCTCAAACCAGGTCGGCACAGTGCGCATGGGCACCACCGTCGCCACCAACGCGCTGCTGGAGCGCAAGGGCGACCGCACGCTGCTGTTGATCACGGAGGGTTTTCGCGACGCGCTCAGGATCGCCTATCAGGCGCGGCCGGACATCTTCGCCAAGGAGATCATCCTGCCCGAGCAGATCTACGAGCGGGTTGCGGAAGCGCCGGAGCGGGTGCTCGCCGACGGCACGGTCGAGCGCGAGCTGGACGAGGCGGCGGTGCGCGCTGCGCTCGACAGCGCGCGGGCCGACGGCATCGAGGCCGTCGCCATCGTCTTCATGCATTCCTGGCATTTTCCGGACCACGAGCGGCGCGCCAAACAACTGGCCGAGGCGGCGGGCTTCACGCAGATCTCGGTCAGCCACGAGGTCTCGCCGCTGGTCAAGATCGTCGGCCGCGGCGACACGACGGTGGTCGACGCCTATCTGACGCCGATCCTGTCGCGCTACGTCTCGCGCGTCGCCAAGGCGCTCGGCGCCGATGCGGACGACGCGAGCGCGCCGTCGCTGCAGTTCATGATGTCGTCGGGCGGGCTCACCGCCGCCGATCTCTTCCAGGGCAAGGACGCGATCCTTTCGGGTCCAGCCGGCGGCGTGGTCGGCATGGCCGAAACCGCGATACTTGCCGGCCACGCGGCGGTCATCGGCTTCGACATGGGCGGCACCTCGACCGACGTCACCCACTATGCCGGGGCCTACGAGCGAGCGCTGGATTCGGAGGTCGCCGGGGTACGCATCCGGGCGCCGATGATGCGCATCCACACGGTGGCGGCCGGCGGCGGCTCGATCCTTCATCTCGACCAGGGCCGCTTCCAGGTCGGACCGGATTCGGCCGGCGCCAATCCCGGCCCCGCCGCCTATGGCAAGGGCGGGCCGCTTACCGTCACCGACGCCAACGTCATGGTCGGCAAACTCAAGCCCGAGTTGTTTCCGGCGGTGTTCGGCCCCGGCCAGGACCTGCCGCTCGATGCCGGCATTGTCGCGGAGAAATTCGAAGCGCTCGCCGCCGGGATCGGCGACGGGCGCGATCCCCGGCAGGTGGCCGAAGGCTTCCTGACCATCGCCGTCGAGAACATGGCCAACGCCGTCAAGAAAATCTCGGTCCAGCGCGGCTACGATGTCTCGCGCTATCTGTTGAATTCCTTCGGCGGCGCCGGCGGCCAGCACGCCTGTCTCGTCGCCGACGCGCTGGCGATGGAAAAGGTGCTCATCCATCCGATGTCCGGCCTTCTGTCGGCCTATGGCATCGGTCTTTCGTCGCTGTTCTCGTCCCGGAGCCGGGCGCTGGTGGCGCCGCTCGAAGCCGCCGCCAAGCCCGAGATCGACGGGCTCGCGGAAGAACTGTCGGCGCAGGTCACGGCGGAACTCGGCGCCCAGGGCGTCGCGGATGGCGCCATCGACCGCACGATCCTTCTTCAACTGCGCTACGACGGTACCGACACGACGCTGCCTGTGCCCTATGAGGGCGATCTCGCGACCGCTAGAACCGGCTTCGAGGCGGCGCACAAGGCGCAGTTCGGCTTCGTCTACGACGAGCGACCGATCGTCGTGGAAAACGTCTCGGTCGAGGGCGCGGAACATCGCGATGACGACAACGGCGGAGATGTCGGCGCGGTCGAGCGCTATGACGCCGAGCCCGGCGAAACCGGCCGCTTTTTCACCGGCGGTACCGAACGCGAGGCCGGTCTCTATCGCCGCGAGAATCTGAAGCCGGGCGCGCGGATCAAGGGGCCGGCGCTGATCGTCGAGCCCAACCAGACCATCGTCGTCGAACCCGGCTGGTCGGCCGAGATCACCGCGCGGAACGACGTGATGCTGACGCGGACCGAGAAGAAACCGCGCCATGCGGCGCTCGGCACAGGCGAAACGGGCGAGGGTGCCGATCCGGTGCTGCTGGAGGTCTTCAATAATCTCTTCATGTCGATCGCCGAACAGATGGGGGTGACGCTGCAGAACACCGCTTCATCGGTCAACATCAAGGAGCGGCTCGACTTTTCCTGCGCGGTGTTCGACGCCACCGGGGCGTTGGTCGCCAACGCGCCACACATGCCCGTGCATCTCGGCTCGATGGACCGCTCGGTCGGCACGATCATCGCCCAGAACGAGGGCGAAATCCGCCCCGGCGACGTCTTCGCCCTCAACGCACCCTACAATGGCGGCACGCATCTGCCGGACATCACGGTGGTCACGCCGGTGTTCGATGATCTCGGCCATCACCTTTTGTTTTACGTCGCCTCGCGGGGCCATCACGCCGATGTCGGGGGTATCGCGCCGGGCTCGATGACGCCGCGGGCGACCAAGGTCGACGAGGAAGGCGTCCTCATCGACAATCTGAAGCTCGTCGATGGCGGGGTCTTCCAGGAGGACGAACTGCGGCGGGTGCTGACCGACCATTCCTATCCAGCCCGCAACCCCGATCACAACGTCGCCGATTTGAAGGCGCAGATTGCCGCCAACGAGAAGGGGGTCGCGGAGTTGCGCAAGATGGTCGAGACCTTCGGCCTCGATACGGCGCGGGCCTATATGGGCTTCGTGCAGGACAACGCGGCGGAAGCCGTGCGCCAGATGATCGACGGGCTCGACGACTGTTCCTACGAATACCCGACCGATTCCGGCCAGGCGATCAAGGTGAGGATCAGCGTCGACAAGGCCGCGCGCGAAACGACCGTCGATTTCACCGGCACGTCGGACATGATGGCGAACAATTTCAACGCGCCGGAGCCGGTGACCCGCGCGGCCGTGCTTTACGTGTTCCGGGTGATGGTGGAAAAGCCGATCCCGATGAATGCGGGGTGCCTCAGGCCGGTGAAGATCGTCGTGCCGGACGGCTCGATGCTCAAACCGCGCTATCCGGCCGCCGTCGTCGCCGGCAATGTCGAGACCTCGCAGCATGTCACCAATGCGCTGTTCGGCGCGTTCGGGGCGCTGTCGAACTCGGAAGGCACGATGAACAATCTGACCTTCGGCGACGACCGCTATCAGTATTACGAGACGATCTGCTCGGGCTCGCCGGCCGGCCGCATGAATGACGGGCGGAGTTTTGCCGGCACCGCCGGCGTCCACGTCCACATGACCAACTCCCGCCTCACCGACCCGGAAATTCTCGAAATGCGCTATCCAGTGGTGCTGGAGGATTTTCACATTCGCAAGGGCTCGGGCGGTGACGGCGCGAAGCACGGCGGCGACGGCACAAGGCGGACCATCCGCTTCCTTCAAACGATGGACTGCGCCATTCTCTCCTCGCACCGCACTCAGCCGCCGAAGGGCATCTCTGGCGGCGCCGACGGCGAGATGGGTCGCACCGAGGTGCGGCGGAACGACGGCCGTATCGAGACGCTACAAGGCTGCGACCAGACCATACTCGAGGCCGGCGAGGCGGTGATCGTCACAACCCCGACGCCGGGCGGATACGGTGCTGTCTGAGCGGCGCGCGGGGGGCTCGCCGAAATCCGTTGCCCAGCTTACCAGATAATGGTCACGCGGAAGTGAAGTATTAAGTTTTTACCTTTTATGGTGCGGAGATAAGCAAGGGATAAGGGTTTAATATCAATCAATTAGCGAGTGATTCGCCTTGAGTTTGAGAGCCGATTCCCGAACCGCCACCCTCCGCATATGTCAGATGCGCCTGCCCCCCGAGGATCGAATTTATGCTCCGTAGGCTCTCTTTACCTGCCAAAGTCTCCATCATGGTCGTGGCCTGCCTTGCCGTGCTGACGGTCCTGTTCGGCGTCGCCAACGTCATTGTCCTGCGCGAGGACGGCGCGAGACGAGCGGCGGAACGCCAGGAAAGCAATATGCGGGTGGCATGGGAGGTTCTCGGTGCCTATGGCGACTCCTTTCGGCGGGAAGGCGACAGTTTTTACGTCGGCCAACAGCAGCTCAACGATTTCTCCGAATCGGTCGACAAGATCAAGGCGCTGGTCGGCGGCACGGCGACCGTGTTCATGGGCGACAAGCGTGTGACCACCAACGTCAAGAAGCCCGACGGCAGCCGCGCTGTTGGAACGGTGCTGGCGCCTGGGCCGGTCTATGATGCCCTGTTCAGGGACGGCCAGCCTTATCGTGGCAGGGCGGATATTCTCGGAACGCCGTTCTTCACGGCCTACGATCCGATCAAGGATGCCTCCGGCAAGACCATCGGCATTCTGTATGTCGGCATTCCCGAAGCGGAATTCTTCTCGTCCATCGATTCGCTGCAGTACAAGCTCGCGGCAATTTCGCTGGGCGCGGCGATCATCATCGGATTGTTCGTGCTGTGGATGTCGGGACGCTTGTTCGCGCCGCTGAAAGGCCTGACCAAAACAATCGCCGCGGTTGCCGATGGCCGTACCGATGTGACGGTTGTCGGGCTCGATCGCGAGGACGAGATAGGCCAGATGGCGACATCGGTGGAACATCTGCGCCACGCCGTGATCGAGCGTGAGCGTCTGGAGGCCGAGGCTGCGGCCGCCCGGATCGACCAGGAGCAGGCGAAGACCCGCCAGGCGTCGCTGGACAATTCCAAGGCGGAGGATCTGCGCGCCTTCGTCGGGGTCGTGGAGGTCGGCTTCGAGCGGCTGTCGGCGGGCGACCTGACGGTGCGCATGGCCGAGCCGGTGGCGGCGGAGTTCGAGCCGATCCGGGCAAAGTTCAACGACAG
>LAZR01000234.1_pt1 | contig 53944 bp, 53 predicted proteins | sample 329461 | NCBI WGS metagenome assembly LAZR01 (sample SAMN03002196, study PRJNA259156) | marine sediment metagenome | biome: sea floor; feature: Hydrothermal impacted sediments; material: marine sediment; isolation source: Loki non-amplified sample from Loki's castle hydrothermal vent sediment ...
AAATTTTGGTTCTCCGGGAAGGAGTCGAACCTTCACCACCTGCTTATCAGGCGGGCGTGCGGAACCACCGACACCGGAGAATGATGGCGTTCCCGGCAGGGCTCGAACCTGCACTCTCCCACTCCGGAGGCGGGTGCCTTATCCGATTAGGCTACGGGAACATGGTACGCCTGCTAGGAATCCAACCTAGAACTTCGACTTAGGAGGTCGACGTGATCTGCGTTTCACTACAGGCGCTTAATCTCCTGGTCTTGCTCGCACCCGGTCTTCGATACCCGAAATCTTCGGCGGCGTGGACGACGGCAGGCGCTTCAACGCTTCTGAAAGATCTTCGTTGGCCTCTCTGGCCTTGGCCATGTCGACCTCCATGCTAATCTGGTGAGCCGACACGTGCATTGCATACTTGTGTACGAAGTCCGGAAGCAACTGGACCGCGCGTATGCGCTGCTCCCTCCGCGCGTCGATTAGCGGAGTCCAGTTGCTGCCTACATCCGAGGAGGAGTACATCAACCGGAACTTGCCCTGGGCGTAACGGTACCAGCCGAGCCACTCCATGATCTCGCGGTCACCCATGTTCGGACTCTCAAAATGAAGTCCTGAACCCGTTTCCAGCAAGGCCTTCTCAACAGTGCGTATCACCTCGTTGGCCTCGTCACTCAGCTTATTGAGGTGTCCGGCGGCGCGCTTGATGCGCTCCAAGTTCTCAGCTATTTCAGTCATCGTCAGATCTCCGTCAGGATGCCGTCAGGCAGAAAAATGGTACCCCGGCCAGGACTCGAACCTGGATCAGCGATTTCGTAGACCGCCGTTCTCTCCAGTTGAACTACCAGGGCATCTTTTGTGCGAGAGGATTTGAACCCCCAATCTTCCGGTCCGTAGCCGGATGCCTTATCCGTTCGGCCACGCTCACATATTTGTTTTGGTTCGCCCTCAAGGATTTGAACCTTAATTGCCTGATCCAGAGTCAGGTGTCCTACCGTTAGACGAAGGGCGAATTGGAGAGGCAGGTCGGAATTGAACCGACTCACAGCGGATTTGCAATCCGCTCCCTCACCGGTCGGGCTCTGCCTCGTTATGTTTCTCCCACTTGGTCGAGTACGCGAACGAATAGCCTTCGACTCCTGAACCAGACACGTTCATCCGCTTATGCGTAACTCCGCAGACAACGTATTCGATCCCGGCGGCATCCAGCTTACCTGAGTAACCCGCGTGAGCTTCGCCACAGCGGCCACACTTCGCTGTCTGCCACTTGTTTCCAGTCTTCTTCACGCACGCTCCAAGATTATATTTGGGGTGACCGACGGGAATCGAACCCGCTATTGCCCGGCCCACAACCGGGTGCCTATCCGTTTAGCTTCGATCACCAATGGTGCACCCGAGTGGATTCGAACCACCACTCCCGCTAAGGAACTAGCTCCTGAAGCTAGCGCGTCTGCCGTTCCGCCACGAGTGCAAAGCGGATGCGCCGGGTATCTCAACCCGCTGGGATGGGCTCAAAGCTCGCGGTATCACCCGTCTGCCCATGGCCGCGCATCCATAGTTTCTGGTACCTGGGGTGGGGGTCGAACCCACGCTGTCTGGTTCCTAAAACCAGTGCCTCTGCCATTGGGCTACCCAGGCATGATTTCCAGATTGCCGCTCTCTGCTTTAACCGACGTACTCGGAGCCTGGGGACCCGAAGGTCCCCAGGCCGAGATTGTTGTTGGCTCCCCCGCCTGGACTCGAACCAGGAATAGCTGATTAACAGTCAGCCGTGATACCGATTTCACCACAGAGGAATCTGGTGGAGGAGACACCCGGTCCTCAGTGAGGGCAGTCTACAATGCCGCTGCTCTGCCTTCCGGCTGAAGCCTCCATAATTTGGATGGGTCTCTCCCTCTGTCACGCCTTCCCTCCGGACTAATGTCCTTTCAGGATAACGAAGTTCGACGTGTCTCCGACCGCGCAGCGGCAATCCCACCACTTTTGTACAGGAGCAGGTGGCGCTCCCTCACGAGTACTGGTGGAGACGCGGGGAATTGAACCCCGGACCTCGACACTGCCAGTGTCGCGCTCTACCGACTGAGCTACATCCCCATCGCCGATACTTTTTATGCGGCTCGGCTTAGAAGGACTTTCACCTCCACGCCGCAGTTCTGGTGGAGACCACGAGAATCGAACTCGTCACGCTGACCATGCGAAGGTCAACAGCCACCTTGGCGTCGGTCCCCATTGTTCTTATCGGATTGCCGAGGCAATCCGGGCAGGAAAATTTGGTGGAGGTACGGAGAATCGAACCCCGCTCTCGTCCTTGCAAGGGACAGGATGCTCCCAAGACTACCCCCATTGGTCCGAGGGGTCGGAATTGAACCGACGACTGTCCCTGGGCTTCAACCAAGCGCTCTTCCGGCTGAGCTACCCTCGGATCATGTTGATCAGTGCCATATTCAGTTGTCAAAGACCAATAAAAAACCCTCTTCCGGCCGGAGCCGGAAAAGGGTTTGGAGTTCCTTCTCACGGTTCAGCCGGTTACGCAGCCCTCGCGCAATTTAACAGCGAGGCTGCGAGGGCGAAATGATACACCGCCGCCTGCTGTTGGCAGGAGGTAATCCGTCGCGATGAACTCGTTTTGGATCTGTGTATCATACCAGCACCGTTTAGGGGTGTCTGCCGGGAAGCGAGGCCCCCCGACAGACAAAGGAAGTGAGACCGTATAGGTCTCAAGACGTATGAACACCTTACGCCACCAAAACGGAGGCGTCAACCGGTTTGTTCAGATTTCTTGGAGAAATCTTAAACCGCTCTCCGTACTCCTGGCGTGCCTTGACGTAGTAAAACTTGGCCCCGTCCGAAACTCCGTGCTGGTGCTTGGAGCCACGAAGCTCGTGGTACAGATTGGTCAGCGCCGTAATGCGCGCCTTCCGCTGGTCAATATCGTGCTCGATCCAGAAGTGGATCAGGTTGCCGGTCACCGTCAGACGACGGTGCCGGTCGGCGTACTCGTGGAAGCGCGGGTTGTTGTCCCGGTTGGACAGACTCCGGGCAGCCTTGGCCTCCTTCTGCTCAGCGGCTAGGGACTTCAGAAGCCGCTTGACCTGAGCGAAGACATGAAGATTGTGCGCCAGCTTGCGAGCGTCCTCCTGTTCTTCTTTCGGCATCCGCTCCCACAAGACCGACAGGCAATGGCGAATCCGACTGGCTTCAGTCGACTTACCATGGCCCTTGTAGATCAGGTGATGAAGCCTACGAAGATTGGTCCGATATTGTTTGGCCTGCATGGTTAGTTCCTCCAGAGTTTGTAGTTAGAGAAGATCCGGCGAGTGTTGCCGTTGATCGGGGCCGTGGCGAGAGCCGTGGCCTCGTTGTCCCTGTCGGGCTCGATGAACAGGACGTGATCGATCCCGCGCCGCGTCAGCCTGCGCGCGGCTTCGGTTAGAGCTTCTTCATCAGGGACTGAGCAGATGACGACGGACGGGGTGTCGCGGTCGTCTTGTTCGGCAAAGAACTTGCCGGAGTCGAAAGCAGCGTGTACGGCCTGAACCGTTTGCTGTTCCGAGGGGAGGTCCGTGCGGACCAAAACATAAAAATGCCTATGGATCTATGGTTCTGACATGATACTTCTCCTCTACTGATGTTCGCTGGTCTTATCCGACCCGGAGCGACACCGCTCACCAAGATCAGGGCCAGCAAAGCTCCCCGATACTACATCGGGACGCCGTCCTCCTTGCGACGAATTGACGTCCTCGTCGAACTCGACACCTTCCGGGCCAACTATGAAGCTGAGTTCAATGTACTCAGACCAAATAGTGACCGGAATCACAACCGTATCCGGAGCGGGAGAGTAGGCTTCACCGACATGGTACTTTCTAACCACGCTTCTTCCTCGATCCTGCTTCTGAGCCAGGGACCATGTACGGGTCCGCCAACTTCTCGCCATCCTTACCACAGACTACGACGAGAAACAAGTGCCAGATCCTCAACCAAACTGGCCGAATGTCGATGTAGTACGGGACCGGATCGGCCGGAGCCCAGTACTCGCCCCTGACCACGTTGCCCTCCTCGTCCAAGTAGGGCCAGTTTTCGTGCTTCTGGGTAGTCTCAGAGTTGTTTGGCATACGACTCCATCTCGTGCTCGAACTTGATCCCCAAACCCACCCCTTCAGCATACTCCCTGATCCACAGACAAACAAGAGGCAGCAACGCCTCCACGTTAATTCCCGGATCGTCGCTCGCCGCCACATGTATGCTGCCCACCATGACAGGGTCCTTGCCTTCCGCATCCTTTCGATAGACCCCAATCCTGTACTCCGTGAAGCGCGGCGTACGCCCCGGGGGAAGTCTCTCGTCGACACTCCTCTCCGCTACCAAGGATTTGAGTCTGAGGTAGCCCAACCCATCATAGGCATACACCACCTTGGACAATTCTTCGAGCAGGTGATCCTTGAACAGCGCCATGATAACGCTCGGCGTCGTATCGATCTGCTTCCGGCATGCCTCAACCAGCGCGGAGGCTTCCTTCTCAATCTTGGACAAGATGTTCTGGACGCCGCTGGTCTTCTCCACCTGCCGGTACCACTGAGCTTCGTACACGACAACCTTCGCCCAATCCAGCGTGGTCATGTCGCTGGGGTGTGAACTGGCTACTCGTTTACCCATCTGCTAAAGCCTCCTGGTAGAATTCGACTGCCGCCTTGTTGGTCTTGACATAGCTCGGGTCGAGCCGCTGCGCCAGTGACAGGCCTTCGATATTGCGCGCCCGTGACAGCGCCACGTAGGCGTGCCCAGCCTCGAAGCAGCTTCCGAGGTCGCAGTGCATGTACTCCAGGGTCATCCCCTGACTGTTGTGATTAACAAACCCGTTACCTATGTAGCTGTGATCCTCCGGGACATGCAGATCAAACACCTCTTTGCGGCAACGCCGAATCGATACGACTCGGTCTACAAACCACCCGTTTAAGCGCCAGTCCACGACCCGGGAGAACGCAGGGAACTTAGACCTGTCATTGGTAGCCTCGCAGGCGAACCCAGCCAACGAACCAAGGTGCCTGTGCGTAATCCGAACACCCTGCCGAACACCCTGCCGAACGCTGTTACGGAACTTTTTCGCTGCACCCTGAGGCAGGTGCAAGCGAACCGACTTACCGTAGGATCGGCCGTAGACCTGCTTCAATTCATCCATTGCTTCCGTTACCCAGGAGGAAGCATCTGGAATACCGCCAAGTTCAGACTTAGGTAGCCTGAAGACATCCGGCCGCCAACAAGGGGGAAACCGCTTCTTGAGGGCTGCCATTTTCCTGTCGACTCGGAAGCCTATGCCCGCGTAGAAACGGGTCGCGTCACTCAGATTAGTGATGTTGACCCGCCATGCCCGCTCTGTGAGTTCCGATACTTGGGATAAGATCCCCAAGTTTAGAAGCAGCGTCTGAACCTCAGACGCAAGAACACGTGAACTTGTAGTCAGGTGTATCCCAGAACTGTTTACTCCGCCGTCGGTGTCATACAATCCACGCAGGAACGATGCCTGCACAGCAATTGAACCTTGCAAAACAGAAGCCGGAACAGACTTCGACGGTGCCTTGCTGTATCCCAGACCCAGGTGTTCAAGAAAGACACGTACCCCGCGACAATGAAAGTAAGCTCGTGGGACTTCCCTACCCCTGTTCAACGTCACGGGAACACAAAACACGCTCTCTACAAAAGACTGAAAAAATTTCAGAGGCTCAACGTCACCCGAAGTGACCTCTACCCGTCCCTCAGCCTCATCCGTGACACAACCGTCACCAACTAAGACACCGAGGAACTCTGCCAACGGGAGTGTCAAGGAGCTAGGAAGAGAGTACTCGTGATCGTTCCCGTTGTAGTCGGGCTTCCTATCGAAAGCTAGGATAGAATCAGATCCTTCACTCTTGGTTCCGGAACGCATCAACAACGCGTCACCCTGCGTGATGTCAGGTGCCAACTTCCAGTCAAACTGACCAGGAGACTGAACAGCGCGGAGCGGATGGCGAGGGCTCACCGTAATGGATACCCCGCGCTCTGTAGTAATTTCGTAACAGTCCTCAACCACTCCTCGAAAAACCTGATTGGCACCACGCACACCAGCCTCTGTAAACACTGCGATCCCGGGATCACGGCAGGACGCAGACCCAAGGTTGGCACCCGCTATGTCTTGTATTCTTCGCAAACCTGAGCATGTTGCGATGAGTGTGTCCCCGGCCACACACTTGTGGATCGTGAGTGCCCAGGCCAGCTTGAGCGGGTACTGCATCATGGCGGCCAGGACGCTGCCGTTGCTGCCCTGGACCTCCCAGGATGCGATCTCGACCGGGACGACGTGCCCGTTGAGCTTCTCCACGTCGATGATCGGGTACCGGACCTTCTTGACGACGCCGCGCGTGCCGTTCACGTAGCCCATCATCGGGTTGTTCTTGACGAAGATGACCGGTGCGCCCTCCTTCAGGTAGAGCACGTGCTCGGCGATGCAGTTCTTCTTGAGGTTCGCGTAGTGTTTCTCCAAGCCGATGTAGTCGGCATCGAAGGCGTGGGGCTTGCCCGGAAGCTGGGCGAGCTTCCCGCCGTTGATGTCGCGGACCATGTTGTTGGTGGCGAACAGGCGCGTGGGCTCCTCGGCGAGATCCCGGTTGACGCACTCGTCGAAGAACTCGACCGTATCCTGGCTGACCTGACCGCGCCGGATGGCGAGCAGGTGCATCAGGAAGTCGTTGTCCTCCTGCCGAAACACCTTGGTCAAGTAGCACAAGTTGAGATCCGCTTCGTGCCACGCGTCCGCGTCGTAAGCGAACACGACGTCCGCCTCCTGGCCAGGGATCTGGACCGGGGGAAGCTGAAGGAAGTCGCCGCAGAGGATCAGTTGGAGCCCGCCGAAGGGCTTGTCCCGCCTGCGGACCTTCCGGAGCCAGAAGTCCATCATGTTCATGTAGTCGCCGGTCAGCATCGAGACCTCGTCGATCACCAGCACATGCGCCTCAGTCATCCGCCGGTCGGCGTTGGCCCGGATAATCTTGAGCCCGCCTTGGTTCAGCGACTCCTGGATGCTCTTGACGGTGCCCCGGATGGCTGTGCCCAGCCAACTGTGGATCGTGCGGCCCGACACGTTCACGGCCGCGATGCCCGTCGAGGCCGTGATGGCGACCTCTTTGCCCTCCACCCGGAGGTCGCGCACGATCTCCCGCAGCAACACGCTCTTGCCTGTACCGGCCGGTCCAGTGATGAGGATGTTGTAGCCGCTCATCGACGCGCGGTAGGCACGCTGCTGGTCATTCCCGAGTTTTATGAGTCCGCTTGGCATCGGCGATTAAACTCCTGTGACTCCGGGGTACAGCCGCATCAGTCTGCGATCTACGTCCCAGACAAAATGGTCCTTAAAATCATTGGCAAAACGCTGACCCATCGACCTCTCCGAGGAGGACCTGAAGATTATCTCAGTCGTCTCCACCTGGAGTCGGTCGCAGGCCAGGACCCTGTTGGAGAAACCCAGGTCGTGTGCGATGTGGACAGCCATCTCCATCAACCTGGAGACCTCCCTCCACTGCGCACAGACGACCATGATCGGGCTCACGTCCGGCCAGTCCGCGCACTGAACGACTGACACCAGCATGTCGTAAGTCCGACCGCCACCTCGGGCAGGCTTCGACAAGTAGTTCTCGTGCAGCCGTTCGAGATCCATTACGTCCAGTCGCCCTTGGCCCGGTCCTTCCATAACACATCGTCCAACTGGGTCGGGTCCACCTCCAGCCGGTCGGCAATCTTCAGGTACTCTTCCTCAAGCTCGGCGTACCGCTTCGGGCTCTGCGGCGTCTGCCTGGGCACGTTCTCGACTCCCTGCTCGGCCAGGAAGCGGAGGATGTGTACGTCCAGGATCGCCACGCGCGAGCCCGGCCTGCTGTAGCCTACGAAGAACCGCGAGGTCTTCGGGCCGATGCCTGGAAGCGCTTCGAGGTTCGCCAAGCTGCACGTCCGCAGGTCCAGGTCGCGCTCGAACAGCCGCTCGAAGCAGGCCTGAATGATCCGGTACTTTCCCATCTTGACTTCGCGCAGCCGCGCCTCGAACCGGCCCGCCGCCCGGAGTTCCCGGATGTAGGCGAACAGATCCGTCCGGCCGTCGGCAAAGACCTTCATCTTCTCCTGGATGATGTAGGCCTGCTTCCCGGCTACACACACGCCCAGGAAGAACAGCCACTCCAGTTCTTCGTCGGTACGCTCTCGCCGCTGCATGGATCACTCCGAGTAGCCCTCGAACATCTTACACGGCGTGTCCTTCTTCAGGTAGAGCGGGTGCTTCGGTTCTCCGCCTGCGCACTGCCCCAAGCTGAAGAGCGGAGTGCCCGTACCCTTCAGGAGCTTGTAAACCTTCCGGCCACCATCACGCCAGTGGCCGTCGTTCCCCCAGGCCAGGACCACGGCCTTCGAGTGCTCGGCCACCCTGGTCAGCCATCCTGGGTTCTGCGGCCCCTCGGCCTCCTTGATCGTCTGCTCCTTCAGCACCTTGGGCTTCGTCGCGCGGAAGGCCCACAGATTCGCCATGTAGATCCCGTCGTAGCCCCACGCCTTGGCAAAGTTCACGCACCGTACAATCGTGTTGTCATCTTCCGTCTCGTCAGCCGTCGACGGGTTCAGGCCGATGAAGGCCAGCATCTTCAGATCCGGCCGCGCGTCGCCGTTCCAGATCCGCCAGAGCACGTACCGGTACTGGCGTGAGACGCTGAGGATCGCACCGATGTCTTTCGCTGGTGGTAGCACGTAACTTGCCGCATCATCGAGCATACGGCTTTCCGATCTCCTTGACCTTGACCTTGCCCAGACGCGCCTGCTTGTGCCAAGCGTCGTCGATGATCGACTGCATGTTCGCGAAGCCTATGTCCTGTAGGCAGATCTCAACGTCGCCCAGTCGCAGCGACCCGCCGCGTACGAGGTGCTCGAAGTCGTCGTGGCCCAACACGAATCTGGTGACTGGATCGCTCATCAGCACAAGCTCCAAAAGTTTGGCGCACCCGGAGGGAGTCGAACCCTCAACCCACGGTGCTAGAATCCGCGTGCTCGGCCAGTTGAGCTTCGGGTGCGTCAGATATCATCAGCGTCGAAGAACACCTCACCACACGTACAGTCAGACCGGTGACAGTAGTAGAACGGCCACGACGGCCGCGCCCGGTAGTGGTCCATCCCCCAGTGCCTGTCACTCTCACGGGTGAAGAGGTACCGCCACTGGTGCCACCACGCCAGAATCTGACCGACCACCCAGGCGCAGATGTACTTGCCGAGCCAAGGTAGTGCTCTGTGGAGTCCGCGTTCTATCCTCATGTCTGTATTATCGGATTGGACCGGCAATATGCCTCGGGAAATTCGGCCTTTGAAAACCTGGGGGCAACCAAAAATTTCCTGCACCTCCAAGCTCAGGGAAAACGGCCTGCCAAAAACGGAAACCCGACCAAAAATTTTCCAGGGTCCGAATCTCAGGAGGTTTTCGCCTGGAAAGATCGCAACCAAGGCCATTTCAGCCTCTTTTCGGCCCTAGAAGCCCTTCAATAACAGTCCCGTGGGCGATCTGGGGGCGTCTGGAGGGGGTGCTGGGATCAGAACACCCCACCGCTTGACCCTGGGGGCCGGGAAGACCTCCGCGTAGCCCGCGATGAGGAACGTCTGAGGGAAATCGGGCAGGAATTTGACGACGTGCCACTGGCCGACCTCGTAGTCGACAGGGCCGCCCGTGATCGCCTCCGCCAACTGCGCAAAGTACGCTCCCGGCGAGCTTGGAGGATTGGGCACGCTCTGCGTCATAGTATTTTAACACGGGACCAATTATACAGGATCAGCCGACGCGCCCAGTACAATTCGCACCCCCGGCCCCGCGCCACCAAGGTGACTCGTTAGCCTACGGCCTTGACGCCCTGGGCTTCCATGCCCTTGCGTCCCTGGGCCGCATCGAACTCGACCTTTTGGCCTTCGTCCAACTTCTTGAAGCCCTCCATGTCGATGTTCGAGTAGTGAATGAACAGGTCATCGCCGCCGTCATCCGGCGTGATGAACCCGAAACCTTTTGCCTCGTTAAACCACTTCACTGTTCCTGTCACGTGACTGACTCCTGATCCATGATGCGGCGATCCAAATCCTGCTGGAGCACCTGACGATCTCTCTTGTTACTGTTGCGCTTCGCTCGCCGGGCCATTCCGCGACGATTCCCGATGCAACTTGCGTCGTTCTTCTGGTGGATGTGCTGATGGTTGAACGTGGTACTAGACACACTTACGTCCCTGCTTCTTGCACCTGCGTTCCGCACGCCGACAGCGGCGTCTGTTCTTCATCACAGCGCGCGGATCTCGGGGACGTCGCCAGTCGCCGCGAGAGCCGTAGATGTTGTCTGGACCAAATGGCATCAGCAGGTCCGACAGTACCCAGGCTTTCGGGTGATCGCCACGTCGTTCGGGCCGATGACCTCAAGCCTGACGTTTCGCAGCGTCCCTCGGTCCGGAATGATGAAGATGGGAGATCCAGTGTACTCCTCTGCGCCTGTGATCTCCACGCCCGAAATCTTTGCCCTCCCCAAGGCAACAACGAGAGGCTTGCTCATGTTCTTGTCCCTCCTGTGCGAAATGTGAGCCTGATCTCTACAGCTTGTGTCTCTCCGGGCATCGAGATGCGCGGATATCTGACATCGACTTTCCGAACTCCAGAACACTTTGAGCGAACAAGGTCACGCCACTTCTGGAAGGCCTCCAGCACACTTGGATCGGGATGGCCCTCGGTTGTTCCGGCCTTCTGAGCCATGCTATGATCTCCTCGTTGCCGTCTCTCCGGCTGTCACGTCTAGTGCCGGGATTTGAAAACCCGACGTTCAGTTCCTCTACACTGCCCGGCTCAGGCAGCCCCCTTAGCGCGCCGGGAATTCAGGAGGCCGATCACCCGTTCCCTTGCGGGACCCACGCGCGGTGAAAGACAAAATTGGTCTCCCGGTATCGACGGGAGCACCCGTCCCCACGTCGGTATACACCGCGCCTGGGATCGGCATTCGCTGCGCCCCGGTGCCCTTGAGGCCTCCGCTCTACCCGGATCTATCTGAACGAAGGCGGCTCCGGTTCGGGTCCTATCGGATTACCGCACACTGTCAACGACACAGCGACTTGATCAGCCGTTTATGACAGGGACATGCCCCACCCGTGCCATGCGGACCGAAGTCCAGGCCCTGGGAATTACGAGCAAGAATCCCTGCCAAATTCGTCGTCTCGACAAGCACTGGGATTTTAACCCACTCTCCAGTCGGAACTCTTGGTGTCCCGCTCACGGCTAGCTCAAGTGCCCTCACAACGGGCACGGCCGGTTTTCAGTCTCGTGGATGAGGAACACAGATACCGGCAAACTTCCCCATCATTGGGGCTTCTTGTGGAGGCCCCGTGCTGCGTCACCGATGACGAAAGATTCTTTGGTGAAGCCTTTCGGACAGGGTGGGGGCTACGCCCAGTGGACCTCTCAGCCCGCCCAGCTTCATAAGTTCTAACCGTCTACAAACACCACCCGGTCCACGAGTCGCTGAACAAACGTCGCGTACTCCAGCAGCGCTTTGATGCTTCTGGGCTCGTCGCTTCTTTCAGCGTCGAGCCGGGTATTCCTAAGATGTTCGGTCCGTGAGGCAACCCTAAGTCGTGCACCCTTGGCTCGGGTTTCGTCTCTGGTCATCTCGCCTCCAGCAGTTCCACTGCTCTGGTCTTCAGATTCTCGATGGTCATCCGCGCCTTGGCGCAATTTACCCACAAACAGCAAAGGACCATGTTGCCCTGAGTGTACCCTGCGTCCGGGTCCTTCCTATCGACCGAGATCTGGTCCGGGTGGACGTCGCCCCGAGTGCCCAGACCAATGGTCATCGTCCGGCCTGTGTAAAAGCATTTTCCGTCCTGCTCGGCCAGCATCTTCCGGAATGCTGGAGTTGTAAGCTCGCAACGTGTCCCGGATTCTTTAGCGCGCTTCTTCACGCGACCTACGATCCCACCGATATTCACAGACTCGGTACTTCTTCGCTTTCGCTCAGCGTAGCTGAGCTTTTTTCTGCCCTTCCCCGTTCCCTTCCGAGAGTGATTCCGGAATGCTGTTGAGCAGGTCCGGGAGCAGAATCGACCGTGTCCGCGTTTGTGGTCCGCGAGGCGTGCTGAAAACGAGCCCCCACACTCCTCGCATTCTTTTCCAATTCTACGTCCGCCCATGCTGCACAGTGTAGCTGAGCAGAAGCATATTGGCAACGTGTTTTTATTGGTGGAGATGGCGGGAATCGAACCCGCGTGTTGGTCTGCATCAAGCCATGCGTCTACGTGCGTAGCTACTTTAGAGTTTCCTCAAGCTGTAGCCGCTAGGGGCGCGGGTGTTACCCCGGCGCGTCCACCAGCCTGATACTTGTCAGACAAAGCAACCGGTCTTACCGGCGTGCAGCCCTTGACCTTCCTCGCTATCCTGCGCTTGGCGAGGCGGGGTTATCCCGCGACGGTTAGACGCGAGAGAGAACCTTCCCACCCATAGGAGCAGGAGCGGAAGCCCAAAGAGCCTCCAAGTCCTCAACACTGTTTACAGTGTTGGCACTTGTGTTTTTGATCGATTTTTAACGAGGCCGCTCGATCAACCTCGGCACGCAACATCGACCTTCTTCAGCCAGTCGAAGCCATTTCATCCCCACCGAATTTTCAAAGAACAGTCTCGTACGGCCGGGCTTGATACCGACTCCGAGCATTGCCTGACCCCTGGAACACCGACACCGATGGGAGGATGCCAAGCCTCCACGCTTGTCCTCGGCTATGGCAGTATTGTAGTCAATGGCAGCTACTTGGTGCCGGGGGTTGCTCGCCCTGGTTATCTTCGCGTGTCCATCCACGCCGCGCACGAGAACATTTTTTAGAGCGACGAGGGAGTTGCACCCTTACCCTTAACTTGAGACCCCGGACGCGCATCATCGGCTACTACACCTAGCACGTTCCTTCCAAGGCAGCGGGACAGGGTACTCCCACATGATGCTAACATATTGGTTGCACGTCTGGGTTCACCGCTCATGGCGGCTATCCGCTGGCTTGGCAGACCTGACAGGCGCGGCACCCGGCAACTGATTCGGCAGTTCGCTCTCCTAGCTCCCTACGGAGCATCGCCGCTCATATTTTCAAAGAACAGACCAGAAGCAGAAAAAGAAACTCGGCTAGGTCGGCTTCGACAGCGTACCTTCGTTCACTCCTCTGTGGCACTCCAGCCCGAAAACTGGGGCTTACCACCAACAGGAGTCTCCGGATCGTCGCCCCCCGCTACGCTTGCAAGGTTGACCGAGTCTCTTCCTCCACTTCTGGGCCAGCGCGGTGACTGAGAAGGCGGTTCAGGTTCCACTTGTAAGGTTCCAGCCGCTATCACTACTCAGACATCAGATGGCGCGCGATAGGGATTCGGCTCCTCCCATGAGAACCGCCAGTAGAAACCGTGTACGGCACTCGACACTTTGTGCTGCACGCTCGTCACGATCTCAGTCTGTCGTCCACACGAGTCTTGCCGTTCCTTGTCCCCGCTGACATGAACCATGTTGACCAGCGGAAGGTTGGTCAGGTCGTCGGCCGGGTAGTCTTCCATCTTGAATTTACCCAGGCCTTCGGTATCCTCGACCGGATCACCCTTGTCATCCGTCACAACCCTCTGGCAGTCGAACACGCACTTGATCAGTGCGTTGTGCGGCGTACCCTTCGGATCGTGAAAGACAACTACATCCCCAACGCGCGGCCTTCGCTTCTCCATGTTGATCTCCTCTGCATGGAGCCTACGATATGGGCTGACCCGATGTCTGCCCACCACGCTGAGTTGTCAAAGAACTGGTGGCGTGGAATCATCGCGAGCCGCTGCTTGCGTCACCCGGCTACGGGTTGGCTTGCCGTCTCTCGCTAACAAGTGGGCTGTAGCCTGCCCCACGCCACCAAAGTTTCAAAGAGCAGTTGGGCAGGGGGACCGCGCGGTGACTGCCGTCGCAGCATTGGCCGCCGCGCGATCTGCGATCCCCTGCCCGGCTACTATACTTATCGGATTTTGGCGGCAATTTAGCAAAGGAAAATTTGCCAAAGGCAAAAAAAAAACCAGGAGGTGGCAGCCTCCTGGGCTCTGAGTTCTGGTCTGGGCGACTGGAGTCGAACCAGCGTGTTCTTGCCCCCAAAGCAAGTGGGACCGCCAAACTGCCCTACGCCCAGATTGGAGCGGCCACTGGGAGTCAAACCCAGGCTTCCGGATTACAAAACCGGCGTGCTGTCATAACACCTCAGCCGCGCTTTTTCTTTTTCTTCCTGCCTCCACCAGCAATCTTGATGTCGGCCGTTCCGGCCTGCGCTGGCTGCTTCCGTTCCTTGTCGGCCCCCTTGCCCTTGGTAGCGGGCACGTACGAGGGCGGCCGGGCCAATCCGTAGGTGCCCATCCCACTCGTCGAGGACAGGCCTGACATCCCGATCCCAGCCTCTTCCAACTTCCTTCTCGTCACTCGCATGGTGGACCTCCTTAGATGCTGGAGAGTCTACCAGATCCGCCCCGTGGCGGTCAAATTTATGGAGCGCCTATGGAGAATCGAACTCCATCCTCAACCCTGGCAAGGTCGCATGCAACCAAAACACCTTAGGCGCTTCTGGTACCGGGGGCCGGACTCGAACCGGCGCGTCCACGCTTATGAGACGTGGCAGAGAAACCAGCACTCCTCCCCGGTATGGTCTGGACGACTGGATTTGAACCAGCGTGATCTCGGCCCCGAACCGAGTGGGTCAACCAAACTGCCCTACGTCCAGATGGTCGGAGTAGCTGGATTTGAACCAGCGCTCTCTACGCCCCCAGCGTAGCGCCTTATCCAAACTAGGCCATACTCCGGTTAAGTTTTGGTAGCGGGACTGGAAATCGAATCCAGCTAAGCACGGGTTATGAGCCCGGCCCAAACACCAGCCTGCCTCCCGCAGTAGTTTTCTACCTCTTGACAGAGATCTTGAAGACCCGCTTGGTCAGTTGACGCTCCAGCCTCTCCAGGATACGCGCATCTTCCCGGACGTCCGGATCGGCACTTTCCTTCCGGTCATCCCGTCTTCGGTCGTAAGAGTCGTAAGAGTAGAACCTGTCTCTTTGCATCGGCTTCTCCGCCGTTGGTTTTCTGGTAGCCCCGGAGGGAGTTGAACCCCCACTAACTGGATGTAAGCCAGTCGCCCTACCGTTAGACTACGGGGCCATGGTGCAAGGGGGAGGAGTTGAACCTCCGTCTCCTTCAGGCGGTTAGGCCATCAGGTGTTCTAGCGTTGAACTACCCCGGCATTGTTCGTGTCCCAGTGGCCGGAATCGAACCGGCAACTCGCCGACCTATTGCGAGTCCGTCACGGCTTCGGCCCTGGTCTGAAGGCCACTATCCTGGCCCAGGATTGCCGCACCGGGTCTGTTTTAGCGCGAGGGGATGGACTCGAACCATCGACCTCCTGCGTCGGGCACTTTACCGTTAAGCTATACACGCGCTGCGTGCAGGCGGGGTCGAACCGCCATCTCCACGTTCCAGGCGCTCTTCCAACTGAGCTACCCAAGCGTATTCTGGTGGCAAGGGGTGGAATTGAACCACCGACCTTCCTCAGACCGAAGTCATCCGGCTGCTCTTTCTCTGAGCTACCTTGCCATGTTCTGGAGCCGAGGGGTGGATTCCATACCACCATCGCTGGTACCGGTTGCCCAGCATTCTATGGAGACTTAAACTACCCCGGCGTTGTTCTGGAGTCGAGGGGTGGATTCCACACCACCATCTCCGTTACCGGCGCTCTAAGGAAACTTGAGCTACCTCAACGTCAAATTTTCTGGTGCCTCCACCGGGACTTGAACCCGGAATCTCCGGTTTAAGAGACCGGTGCTGTGCCGCTACAGCTTCAGAGGCTCTGGCACTCCGACCGGGAATCGAACCCGGGTTACCAGATCGAGAATCTGGCGTCCTAGCCGCTAGACGACCGGAGCTTAGTTTTCAAATGGCATCAGAACCAAGACACCACTTTTCCCCAATCCTCTGCCACGTCTTCATTAACAGAGATCACGGTACGTTTTCCCAATTCCTTCCTCGTGAACACATACACCGTGTCTACTGGCAGGTGATACGCCAACATAAAATCCAGGTCGCCTCTCTCGTACTTCTTGTAGTTTCTCCTGCCATCAGACTTTCGTAAGCTCACGTAAGGAAGCCCATGTTTTTTCGCTGTTCCGGCTGTCCGTACCTGAATCCGAGCCAGCTTACCCGGCTTACCTGGGTGCCAGACTACCCCGTCAAAGTTCTCTCCTCCAAACACACCCGTGTATGGCTCCAGCCCGAGGACAGCTAACCGAAGCAATACGGCAGCTTCAGACACACGCCCCAAGACTGCGGGAGAACTCCCTATCCCATGCTTCTTAGCTGTGCTGTGGAGTCTATCCGATCCCGTAAGCACAACTCTTGGACCTGTTGGCCTTCGCGCCTGCCGTTGTTTCTCCGCTTTCTCCTCTGAAGACAGCGAGAGGTGCTCCAGCCAGTTACTAAGCGTACCCTTAGGTGCTCCAGTCCGTTCGTAGATCTCCGAGTATGACAACCGTTCCTGAACTCGAAGACGAATACACTCCTTGCGCAACGCACTGTAAGCCATACTGAACCTCCTGTGGTTCAACTGTACCACATCAGGTTCATATTGTCAACTGGTAGCCGAGGTGGGTGCTGCCCCCACTGCCTCCTGCACGTCAAGCAGGCGCTCTAACTGGTGAGCTACTCGACTATGGCATGCCCGACCGGACTCGAACCGGCTAATGCTCTGGGTGAAAACCAGAGGACTCGACTACTTCGTCTTCGGGCACACAATCTGGCTAACCGTCACCTACCGGATACTTCCTCCCGGGCGCATTCCTGAGCCTCCGGACCACCCACGCGGGGTTTGGACCCCCAGGGGGTGATGACGGCCGGGCGCTCGGACTCCGAAGAGCTTAGCCAGTTCCTGGAGCTACCGCCCGGAGTTGAACCGGAATCTCCTGCTTACCGGGCAGGTGTGTTCCCATTAGCACCACGGTAGCATTATCTTTTTGACCGGCGCGACGGGATTTGAACCCGTAACTCTGGTGACCCCATCCCGGGCAAGGCCCAGTGACTTGCCGTTAGTCTACACGCCGATGGAACCCCAGGCGAGAATCGGACTCGCGTCATCTGGTTGGAAGCCAGAAGCTCTACCATTGAGCTACTGAGGCTTTGGAGGTCCTGCTCGGAGTTGAACCGAGATCCCCGCTTTACGAAAGCGGGATGTTCCCATTGCCACCACAGGACCGTGGCGGGACGAACCGGACTCGAACCGGCTTACTCTACCTTGACAGGGTAGTGCCTCGACCTACTTCGGCTTCCGCCCCACATGTTCTCGCTATTCAGTTTTCAAAGATGGCAGGCCGCCAGGGTGTCGAGCCCTGCCGTTCGGGGTTGGAATCCGAAGTCCGGAGCCGCCGGGCGACCTACAAAAAAGCCCCCTGGTCAGTCTCTCGACTGACCAGGGGGCTGTAGACCCAATGGATCAGGCGAGGGGCTACCCGGTCCCCCACGGGAAACCGGGGCGCACTTCGACCTTCATATCGACTGTCGCTGGGCGGGTCGTGATGAAGGACTGCATCGAAGTCGCGCTCCCTCGCGCTGAGTTCCAGAGTTCACGTTACACCCACCAAACGGGGCTGTCAAGCAGATGGTTCAACTTTTTCTTCAGGCCTAACTGTACGTCAGGAGTTTTCGGAATTTTCTACGAAATTCCCAGGTCTTCGTAGAGCTTGTCGTCCATTCTGGCCCGGTCCTCGGCATTGTCCGGCAGGATGTCTTCGTCCGGGGTCTCGGGCTCTGTGTCGAAGCCGTGGCTCGCCAAGGACATAGAAATCTTCCCCACGAGTTCCTCGACGTGCGGCCACAGCCGTTTGATGCAGTCGATGCAGATACCGACCTCCTGAGCACGGCCGTGGACGACGGTCATGTACCGGAGCGAGTGGCCGCCCTTCTCGATCTCCCGCTTGCAGGTCGCATTCGCACACTTGCCCTTGCGCTTCAGGTGCCTTAGCTCGACCCGGGCAACGATACGGTGGGCGCGTTCTTCGTCAGAAAGACGCTTCGGCATTACTTCTTGCCCTTCTTGACCTTCCTGACCTTCTTGCCTTTACGCTGCTTTCGCTCGAAGTCTGAGAGCTTCTGAAAACTGATCACGAAGCCGTGCCGGACATGGACCTTCTTGTCGGAGCCCGGGACGGCCCGTAGCTCTCGCAGGGTGTCCGTAAGAACAAGGCCCTGACCCGAGGAGAGCACTGCCACCAGCCTTCCCGTGAGCGGACGAGGACCCGTGGTCTTGTCTTCGGGCGTCTGGTTGGTGTGGATCTCCTTGCCGATCAGCCTGAAGCAGTCCAGTTCGATAGCCTTGCACAAGCCGTGGACTTCTCTCAGCGCCTCTTTCTGCCGAGGCCTCTCGATGGCCTCATCAACCACCTTGCGGATGTAAGCGACTGCGTCCCGGTAGTCGACAAAGCACTCAGTCCGACGAAGCTCGTTGCCGGTTCTCCAGTGCTCCGTGATGTCTAACACGCTCGAACTCATCTCGATGTTCTCCTACGAAAGGGTCCCGAAAGACCGCTGCCAGTCTGACATTTCCTTCAAGATGGAGTGTGCCCCCAGCCCTTGAACCCATTCCCCGAACCCAATCGGGTTCATCTTCGCGTTGGCCTGGGTCATCGTCAGAGCCTGGACCATGACAGCCGAGGGGATCTGACGCATCCCGTACCGCAGGTCGATCAGCTTCTTGTTGCGCTCGACGATATTCCATGGATCACCCAGCTCGCCCTTCTTTGGCTTGACAATCCTGGTGATGCGCCAATTCTTGTGCATCCCGGCCCTGTTTTTGATCTCGTCGAACGTGACCTTGAATCCATTCTCCTTGAGGTCCTCGACGAACTGGGCCATCGACTTCGCGCCGCAACCCTCCACGCCGGGGATGCTGTCGGTCGTTTCGCCGACGATGGCTTTCATGGCGACCAGTTCTTCGGCGTTGACAGGCTCCTCCAGCAGATTGCCCTTCTTCATCTTGTAGACGCCGACACGGCCGTCGATCAGTTGCTCGAAGTCCGAGTCATTGGTCGCAATGACGACGCGGCCCTGAACCGACTGGCTGATGAGCGCGATCAGGTCGTCCGCCTCCTGGCCATTCAGGTAGATGCTGCGCACGGCCAGGAGCCCCAGGTTGGCCCGAAGCTCATCCCGCTGCTGGTACAGCGTCTTGAGATCCTCTTCCGGAATGTCCGAGTGGTCGCGTTGGCGATAACCCGGGAGGATCTCCCGCCGCCACGCGGCCGACTCGTGATCCCAGACAGTCACGACGTGGACCGGGTTGAACATCCGGATCAGTTTCCGCAGTTCCCGCAGGAAGCTGAAGATCAGACCCGTGCGCTTGCCGCCCGGCCCCCGCATATCCAGGATGCTCTTCACGTAGAAATCCCGCCACGTGACGTAATTCGAGTCGACCAGCAGGTAGACAACCGGCGCTTCGGGCGGTGGTGACGGTGCTGGGGGTGTGTCCATCCGCTGCTCCACGACATTTCCTATATTACTTATATGATTTTCTACAGATTTTTCCACGTTAATCTCGTCAGATTCTTCATCATTCTCTGTAGCGGGCGAATGGGCCGCTCCCCGCGCGGGTCGCGCGGGTGCTTTGACCGCAGCTTCCTGGCGCATGGGACGGTCAGCCTCGTCGGTCTGCTCCTCGGCGTCCGGGTCCCGGAAATCCTTCCAGGGCACCCAGTCCTGATAGTTCCAGACCTGGATATCGAGTTCCGGCCAGCACTGTTCGACGTACAGCCGGTCGATCAGGCCGCCCGCATACGAGCGCTGGTGGAGGAACTCCATCATGTACGAGCCCAGCGCTTCCCGGGTCACGCCACCAATGTGCTTAAAGCGCCGGTCCGGCAACTCGGCGACGTAGAGCGCCGCCATTCCGGCAGACTGGTCTGTTTCTGGCGGGCTTGGGTGCACAACTGCGCCCACTTCTTCCCCACCTTTGCGGAAAACCTCCAGATGAAGGTCGTAAACATCCCCAGCAAACGCCAGCAAGGTCTGCTCCTCGGCCTCCATGCCGGGACCCAACAGGTGTGCGAGGGACTCTGGGTCGATAGGTACGTGAGACCGCAGAAAAACCCTGCCGTTTGACAGCAAGCATGGGGAGGCCGGGTGCGAGGTTCCCCACAAAACCACGGGAGTTTCCACAGAAAACGCTCGCAGGTGCTCCGCACGGATGACCGACACGAAGGCCTTGCCCGTATAACCACACGAGGACTGCCACACCGCACCAGCTACGTAGTTTTCACCAGAACTTTCAGAATCTTTCGACAAAGGTACGACAGACATGTCACCCATTGCGGCCTTTATCAGAACCACTGTGGCTGGATCTACCTTCAAAATGCTCTCGCGGACCGAATCCTCCAGCCGCACACAGCGGTTCTCCTGGCAGATCGCGCGGGCGTACCCCGGGTGGTCCGGACTTCGAGAAACCTCGCGAGTTTCTTCGACGTAATAGCTGCGATCTCCCTTGAGGATCTCGATAGTTCCAGGCTTTTTGAAGCTGACCTGGATCGTCCCGTCCCGATCAGCAAGTTTCTGGAGCACAGACAGCGGGACCTCGACGTCCCAGCACCCACCCGTCGACATGTTGACCGACAAATTGCAACAGAGCGTGATCTGGCGGCTCGGGTCGTGGGCGTAGACCGTGATGATACTGCTGAAGTAGCGCATGCGCGTCGACACGGACAGCCCCAGGACATCGAAGACGGCCAGGAAGTACTCCAGGTTCTCGATGTCCTTGTCCGTGACCGTATGATCCATGAGATCCGGGAACGGATATGGAGACCTGTACTCGATCTCGGCCGTCAACGTCACTTGATCGTCTCCCTCTCCCAGTCTTGCCCCGGGCTCGAAGAAGTGCAGCACCGACTCTCCGACGCGGGAGAGCACTGCCACGCCCAGGTCCTCGTAGGCCACCGGGTACGAACGCACCCCGACAACCTCGTCCAGCGGCACCGCCTCCAGAAGCCGGAGTGCCATTGTCCGCTTGCTGCTTCCGTTCGTCTCGGCGTAGACGAGAACAGCCGGTTCATTCTGGACGATGGGTGTGAACCAGATGTTGTCCGGCGTCTGCCCTAGTGCGCTACGCAGTGCCGTCAGCGCGGCCTGGAGGCTGCCGGTGTCGAAGCGAATCCGCATCGTCAACCCTCATCCGGGATCTCAACATCGTCCGGCTCAGGCTCAACGAAGACTGACGGCTTGGCGTACTTCGCAGCAATGATGTCCATCAGGTAGGCACGGATCTTCGGATTCCTGCGGATGACCTCCCGCCACGTGGCCATCTGGAACGCGACCTCTTCGCCCTCCACAAGCTCGTGCTTCTGAGCGAGTTCTCCTGTCGGGATCACGTACTTCCAGCCGCCCCGCGTCGTGATGGATTCCTCGCACCCGTACAGCAGGCAGTAGTCCGGGTCGATCCCTTCCAGTGCCCAGCCGCTGTCGTTGTTGATCGCCGTCACAGCCTGGGTGTACGGCCGGAACAGCTTACTCTTCGTCGCGGTTGTACGGATCAGGAGATTGCCGGTGGACTCGTCCGTCGGGTACCGGCCCATCCGGCGCGTGTTGAGCCGGACGCTGCTGATGAACTTCGGACCGCCGCCGCCCGAGGTCTCCTGGGTCTTGTGGTGGTAGCCGCCGATCTGCTCAATGATCTGCGAGACGATCACGAACGCGGCCCGCGCCTTGGCGATGGGCGTCGAAATGTCCCGGAATCCTTCCCGGATTAGGCGCGGCTTCAGAGTCATCCCCTGCTTCTCGCCTTCGAGCGCCTGATTGGTGGTGACGTTGTCCAAGCTATCGAGCCCGACGAAGACCGGCCTGCCCACCCATTCCGGCTTGCCTGCGAGACTGTTCAGGATGTCCCTGATGTACAGAAACACATCCTGGACCGACATGGCAGGGAGGATACGGTCACCCTGTTTCTTGCTAGTCCGCTCAGGTTTTGTGTACGACTTCTGGAGCAGGATGACCTTCTCCGGATCGCCACCCATACGAGCAAAACGCTCCGGGTCGAAGCTGACCTCGGGATCGATCAGGACCGCGACGCCGTCGTTACACGTGCACCAGATCAGACCCGACTGGACGATGGTGCTCTTGCCCGTCGAGAAGTTTCCGTAGACCTGCGTGACGCGTCCGCAGGGGAAACCCCCCTGCATCATCGCGTCGAGGTTGGGGCAGCCCGTGGGAATCCGTATCTTGACGATGCTGTCGAGAAGAGGGCTGTTTCCCAGGATGGCTTCGCCACCCTTGTGAGAGTCCGTAAAGTCATCGGCCAACTCCTGGAGGAGTTGGCCGTGACTCTTGGACTTCTCTTTGGCTTTCTTTTTCTTGGACATCCCTATCCCTGTTCACAAGGGATTCTGAATAGGCAGCCCTCGCACTGATACCCTTCCGCAGGCCCCTCGTTCTTGCTCAGATTGTACGCGCACGGAGGCGCGCCGTCCGGGGCAACCGGTGGTGCAGGAGCGGGAGCCGCCTCAGAAGGGGAGGGTGCAGCGGTCGCTGGCGGCGTCATACTCGCCACAGGTGGCGCAACCGGTGCCGGGGTCGAGCCAGGGGCAGGTGCGGTCGCCACCGTCGCTGGCGATTCGGTAGAGGCCTGGGCCTCCGGCGGGGCTGACCGGGCCATGGTGATCTGCTGGCACTCGATCTGCTCCGCGCACACCTGACATATAGCCTCGTTCAGGTAGTACTTGTCCGGTGCGTTTCCCGCGAAGCACTCCTTCCGATCCGTCGACACCGTCACTGCCGTCGCTACTGCGCCCGGTGCCGGTGTCGCCCCCACTGGGGGGACCCAGCCGCCCTCCGGCGGGTGAACCGCTGGCGGCGCAACCGGTGCCGGAGCGGGAGCGGGAGCAGCCGGATTAGCTACCCCCGCCGCCGGAAAAGGGGGTTGGGTTCCTCCTGGTGGTGGAGGCGCTGCCGCTGGAGGTGCGGCGGCCGGGTTCGGCGGTGGTGGCGCTGCGGTCGTGGGCGGCGCTACGAGGGCTTCGGGTGCTGCACTGGGTGCAGGGGCTGTGAGAGGCGGAGATGCTGTGGGAGGCGGAGCGGCCAGGGCCACGCCTGGAGCCGCTAGGGGAGCGCCGGGTGCTGGAGGGGCCGTAGGGGTCGGAGCAGCCGCGCCGGGCGCAGGAGGAGCCGCCTGAGGGGCAGCAGGGGCCGTTCCTGGGGGTGGGGCCATCGGTGGAGCGGCTGGCTGGCCCGTCTGGGGTCCCGGATACGCCGCCGGGGGTCCGACCGCACCGACCGCGATGCCCGTCACGTTGTACATCCGGAGCAGTTCCTCGGCCACGGCCGCCTGCTTCTGGAGCATTTCTGCGTCCGGGCGCTTGATCGTATCGGCGAGGTTGTGTAGCTGGGCCATGATCGCGTCCATCAGGGCCTCGTCCTCGATGATCTTCTGCGCCATCTTGAAGTAGACCTTGCAGTCGTACTCCGTGCTGAGCATATCACCGGTCCGCTTGATGCCGATCCAGTTCCCGTTGTACGGATCGGTGATGTTTCCGACATGCGGGTCGCTGATCTGCTCGTGAATCCAGTCGTTGATCTTCTTGCCGACCTCGACGATGCGCGGCGTGGTCCAGTCCGGGACGTCCACCGGCTGCGCGCCCACGCCCAGCGGCGTGTGGCTGGCTTTCAAGGCGTTGACCAGGAACTTCGGCGACTTCGGGAACAGTGCAGACACGTCCGAGACCTGCTCGATACGCTTCAAGGCGTTCATAATGTGGTCCTGGTCAGCCATGTCGGGCCACATCTCGGAGATGACCGGAAGCGCACCGTCCTTGACGGAATTCCACTTCATCTCCCGCTTCCACCACTTCGAGACAAGGCGGCTGACCGCGCCGGTCTCGTCCCAGGGTGGCAGGATACGCAGAACCGTCGTACCCTTGTCGAGTCTCTCTTCCTGGCCTCCGCCACGACGCTTGGCGTTCTCCTCGGCGATCTGCTGCTGGTACCGAACTGCGTCTGCGCTCGGCTGATAGTACTTGGCCACGGGTGTCTCCTCTTCTACTGGGTGTCTTGTCTACGTTCGCTACGCTCGTTGTTAGCGTACTGAGTGATCAGTTCCGGCGGAAGCGAGAATGCCATCGCCATCATCATGTCGACGTGCTGTTGAAGCATGATCGCCCGGTCGACGGCATCCATGTAGCCCCGGTCAGTGTTCGCTACCATCTCCACATCGGCGACGGTCGGCTTGGGCATGTTTTTCCTGGCTTGGCTACGGCACCGACTGAAGGCCCGGGCACGTCCCGCCTCGACCTGGGCAAGCAGCGCTTTCATCTCGGCCGTGTAGTGACCGATGACCTGCTTGTAGACAGGGTAGTACCGAATGACCGTGGTGGAGTCGACCGGATCAAACTTCCCCGTACCTGGAAAAAGCTCGAACCACTCGATCCATTTGACGAGATCAGCCTTGCCTTCCGGGCTGAAGACCTCAGAGTCCTGAATAAAGTCCTTGACCACCTGCGCATACGTGCGCGCTGGCAAGGCAGCACCGTTCTCGTCTGTCATTACTAAAGAGTTCCCTGTCCCTACCTATTACATCGGATTAGCGGGGCATTTTCACCCGGCTATTTGGAGACTTTTCTGCCATTTTCCAGAGATTTTTATCTTTTTTCCCTCGGCGGCGAGGGCTTCCCAATCACCCTGGTATCGGGCGTTACCAATACAGTCACCAAACCGGTCCACGACCTCAACCAGGGTGTCCTTCTCACCCTCCAGGGAGATGTCCCCAGTCTCAAAGTTGAACACGCAGTCGCACTGGTCTCCCCAGTTCGGCCCAAACTGGAAGTCGACCACCATCGGCACGATCATCCAGGGGAACCGATGGGGGATCTGGTCGACCAAGTGCGTCCGGGTCGCCCGCATCAGGAAAGCGGCCTCCTCCGGGATCAGATCGAATACGATACTGTCGTGGACGTAGGCCCACATCTTGGATTCAAGCTGCGCGTCCTGCATGGACTGATGGATGAAGCCCGTGGCCCAGATGATGATATCGGACGCGCCGCCCTGGATCGGTGTATTGACTGCCCGGCGGTGGCGGTCACCCTCGTCGTAGTACATCGACAGATCGCGCCAGCGTCCTGTCGGCGTCCACACGCCCTGGCGCTGGCGACCGGCCTCGGCGTCCCAGTACGGTGTGTCTGCCTCGTAGTGCCGCTGATTGATCCACTCAGCCGCCTGAGGCATCATCGCGAACAGAGCCGCCTGGATCGTCTCCGCCTTCTCCTCCGAAATCTTTAGCTGTTTGGCGATGGACGCCGGGCCGCGTCCATAGAAGGTACCAAACACGACCGCCTTGGCCTGGAAACGCTCGTCATCCGTAACGTCCTCGACGGCCTTCTGGAATCCCATGGCCGCAACCTCGCGGTGAACGTCCCGACTGGGATCGGAGAGGACCGCGATGAAGTTCCTGTCGCCGCTGACCGCCGCGATCACGCGCAGTTCGGCCTGACCCACGTCGAAGTTGGCCAAGAGGCCCCTCTTGCCGAAGCGGGAAAGGTACATCTTCCGAATCTTCTTCGGGACCTGCTGGATGTTGGGGCCGCTACTGGTCGTTCTGCCTGTCCGCGCCGTGGTTAGGTTGAACGAAGCCGACTGGCACAGCACCTCGTAGAGTTCCGCCTCGTAGCAGCGGCAGTCGTTCAGCGCGCTGCGCGTGTCCCACCACTCCGGGCACTCCACCACGGGACAGTTTTCGTAGGCTTTCTTCAAGTATGTGCTGTAGATCTTCGAGGCCTTGCGGTAGTCCTTGATCATCTCCAAGATGTCGGCCCGATCACCCTCGGTCTCGCCGAACTCCGCGAGCTTGTCCGACATCAGTTCGATGCTCGCCTCGTTTGTCGACGGCATCCCGTTGGGAAACATGTCGGTTTTAATCTTTCCCAGTGCTGAGACGAGAGGCATGCGCAGGATATCGAACAACAGTTCCGCAAGGTGGTACGTGCTGTTGAAATTGAGTTCCAGTTCCCCCATCTGGTACGGCTTAGTGCGCGCTTTCTCGGTTTTCTTCTTGGCCCGCTCGGCGTCTGCCTTTGCTATTCGACGCCGAGTCCACTCCCCACGGCACGGGCTCTCCTTGAAACGGGCCTTGATCCCGGCCATCTCTTTCTCGGCGACGTCAGCCAGACGATCACGCATCTCCCCGTCGATGCGTCCACCGTTCTGCTCCATCTCAATGAAGGCAGCGTACGGATGGATGCCAAAGAGGTGGAAAGGCTCCCACTGTTTCGCGCGAACGAGCTTATCCGCGAGGATCGGAATCAACTGGAGAACGACATCCACGTCTTCGGCCGCGTAGTACAGCAGCTTGTTGAGCGGAATGTTCGTGTAGTACTGCTCATCTTTCGGCAGGTGGCTCAGAAACTCTTGCAGTTCGTCCGCGTAGCCAGCCTCATCGGAAAGGTTTCGGACCGTGATCTCCTTCAGTCCATTCTCCGTGGATGTGCCCAGATGAAGCGCATAGCTGGCAAGCTGGGTATCGAACGCGATCTTCCACTTCTTCGCGCCCAGTTTGAACCGTGACCAGTGCAGGTCGAACTTGATATTCGCTCCGACAACGGGGACGGTGGCCAGAAGCTCGCAGTACTTCTCTGCGACCTTGCGCTGCTGGTCCAGCGTCATCGTCGCCTCCGGATGGAACATGAAAATCACCCGGGCGAAGTGCGGCTTGTGCGACAAGTTGATCGTGATGACTCGCCCACCGGGAAGAAATGGCTTGATCGCGCCCTTTTTCTCATTGCCCTCCGGACCGACGGTCTCCAAGTCCAGAGCGAACCACTGGATCAGGCCGCCCCTGTACAGTTCGATGACCTCGTTCATGTACGCGATAGCTTCATCGCAGTCGAGAATGGCCTTGTAGTCCTTATCCGGCTTCTGCTCGACCACACCGTCGATCCATTTGCGCGCCTGTCGGAACGCGTCCGCCAACTTGTGGCGTTCGTTGATCTTGCCCTCGTACTGGAACGAGGACGGATGCAAGATCGGCATCACCTTTAGTTGCGGCACGGCCTCCATCTGGAAGCCTTTCGCTTCGAGCGGCTTGACGAAGTTCTCCAGGAAGACCGGATCGTCCATACGGTCCGGGCTGACTCCGTCCTCGCCCATCGGGAAATCGATCCCGTGGTCGAAACAGAAGTCTTCCAGACGGACCGCAGCCCAGACATTCTTCGGCGGCGTCGTATGGCGGTAGGTGCCGTGCAGTTTCTTCATCTCGCTGAAGCCCAGCACCGTACCTGTGGCATACTTACCGGCTGTGACGACCACGTCGGCCTGGGCATGGAGAACCGCGCGCCACAGGTTCCGGGAGCAGCACTTTATCTGCTCAACCGAGGGCTTGTTCTTCACACTCCCGCCGTAGCAGAAGACTGTATTCGTGTAGGCCACGTCCCGATCCGGGTCGAAGCCCGCGTCAACAAGCTGCTCGCGGAGGATACCTCCAGCCTGACCAACAAAACCACGACCCTGCTCGTCCTCATCCGGGCCGGGGGCCTCGCCGATGATCAGCAGCTTGGGCTTGGTCTCTGTATACGTCGGCCAGACCACCTGCCTCGATGGCTTTCGCCGGTCACACCGCCAGCAATCCGCCATAAAGCGCATCAGACGATCCCCAGGCGTAAACGGTCGACGTCCGTGAGGGACAGCGGCTGAGACGACAGCAGCATATCCGCCAGGATGGCCTTATCCAGCGAGTCCGGGTCCTGACCGGAGGGCAGCAGTACGGCTCCGACGGGCACGCCCAGCCCCTGGAACCGGGCGATGGCGTCGAAGGTCATATCGATAGCATCCGAATCGAGAACCAGCCGGACGCCCTGGGGACCGGCCGCCTTGGAGAGCATCTCCACCTGAGCACGGCTGACGTACTTCCCGTAGATCGCCACGCCGTTTGGGCCGCAGGACAGCGCGGAGAAGTTTCCTTCGCACACGTAGATCGGCCATTCCGGATTGACATTCTCCAGGTTCCACACGCACATGGCCTTGTCAGAACCCGTGGCGCTCTGGTATTTGGGTTTGACCCCGTCCCGGATCGCCCGGGCAGTCCAGTAGACGAGCGTAGCGTTGGTGTAGTCGGGAAACAGCAGCCGGTACTCGTGGTTCCGGTCGTTCCAGGCCTTCAGGCCCAGTTGATACTGACGCCATTCCGACACGTTACGCCGGAGCGCGTACTCGCGGACGACTGGAACGGCCCAGGAGTTCCAAACCTGCTGCGGCAACTCCACTTCCCGGGCCTCAGTCTTCTCCACCTCCCCCTCTGGCGTGACCGTGAGCCTCCGCCATAGCTCGGCTGTCTCCGGAGGACCCCCCTCGACCTCGGCCTTCGTGATCCCGAGCAGTTCCAGGAGGCGAGCGGGACGACCACGCTCCATGCACCGCTGACAGAAGAAGCCCTTCTCCTCGTTGACGTAGAAATGCCCGCTGTTGTCGTCGCAGAACGGGCAGATAAAACGGTGCTCGTCGTCCGCGATGTGGATCGGCTGCCCGAGCTTCTTGACTATCGCGTTGATGAAGTTCGACATCAGCGCCCCAGCGTTTCTTTGAATAGCGCAATGGCCTTCTTAAAGACTACAGGAACCTTGACCGCCTCGCCCCGACGATTCACCGACACGTTCAAAGTGGCCTTGTTACCCTGGGCCTCGTCACTTTGGGTCTGGTGAATGAACATCATCAGGTCACAGTCTGCCACCTGGGCGTACGACTCCGCCACCTCCTCCGTATCGCCCTCTCCCGCATCCCCATCCTTACCGCTCTTGCGCCGAAGCTGCGTACCGGTCAGGATCGCACACTCGTAATCGTCCGCTAACGCTTTTAACTGATCATAGATCAGGCTCATGGAAAGGTACGAATTGTCCTGCACCGGCTTTTTCATCTTGTTGGCGTAGTCAACGATCACCAAGTCAGGGTTGATCCCCCGGATGACCTTCAACTGACCAAGAGTCGCGTGCATCTCGGGCACGCCAACGACGCCGGGGCTGTCATAAATGATTTCCAGGCACGCGGAAGGCTGAGCCTGGACGATTTTATCGCAGAAACTCTCCACATCGTAACCCTGCATGATCTGTTCGGCCGTCATCCCGCTGAAACGCTGCGCGTACTTCACCATGACATCCATCTTCGTCATGTCGCCGAAGCTGAAATGGACGACGGTCTTACCCTGGTAGATCGCGCTCGCGCCAAGGTTGACCATGAGCGTGCTCTTTCCCCGCTTCGGCCTCGCCGCGACAACCCAAATCTGCCCCGCACCGATACCGCCGTGTGTAGCCCGGTCGAGACTGGGAAAGTAGGTCTTGATCTTGAACTTCGGATAGTACGCCCGATCTGCAATCATTCTGTCACGAAATCCCTGAATCTTCTCGAAGAAACTCCACGATTCAGTCTGTCTCGATCCTACAGCCAGGGCCTTGCGCACCAGGATCTCGGCCTCGTCCAGCGGTCCCTGCTGATCGATCAGGTCGAGCACGTTCTTCATCGCGCTGCGCAGACTGGAACTCTGCGCGAAGTAGCAGACCGACTGCATGATCGCGTCGCGGTTCGTGATCTCCTCACGATAGATCTGCTCGACAACCCGGTGGATCTCCTGCTTCGTTTCGTCCCGCGTGTTGAACGAGAGGAAGTAGTCACCCATTTCCTTCCGCATGCTATCGTAGGAAGGAGATTCCGCGTGCTTCTTGAAGAAGCCCAGAAGGATCTGAGCCACTTGCATGTGCGTGTCAAGGATGAAGAAGCGCGGCTGTACAACATCTGGGTGCAGCTTCAGGAACGACGGGTCCCGAGCCATCAGTTTTAGGATGCCAAGTTGATACGTCAGATCGTACGAATACTTCTGCTGTACGGCCACGCGCCTGCTCCACAGTTATTCCCTCCCCCACTTACCCAGAAATCTTCTTCAACTCGGCCACGAGCGATTCAGCGAGTCCCCGAGACAGACCGTCGGCGATGGCCTTGATCGTGGCCTGTACCTGAGGTGGCAGCGATTCGGGATTGACATGCTTTTGTAGAACCGCGTGGTCCTGACCGACTGAGGAAAGGTATTCCTGGCACCATTCCGCGTTTCCGATGCTCGCACGCCGGTCTGCAAACAGAAGCTGCTCGATCAGTTCCTTGGCCCAGAGAGCATTCGCAATCGTTGAGATCCGCTGCCGCGCCTCAGCAGGCGTCTCGCCCGGCTTGAGTTCGTCCTCCACCGCTACGTGCGGGTGGTGGACCACGTACTGGTAGCGGGGAGACGGTACGGAGTTCTCAACGGTAATGCTGATTCTCAAGGGGCACCCCTAGCCGAGCAGATCGGCATTTCAAGTTGTAGATTCGGAAAAACGAACCTGTCCCACTATGTATTTCGGATTGGGTCGGCAATTTCCAGAGGTCTTTTCTCAGATTTTTTCAGACCCACCGTCCACATGATCGGCCAGGGTTCGCCAACGTCCGGGAGGATGTGTGTGTCGCGGAAGGAAACCTCTTGCCCTGCAAGTAACAGCCTATACGTGGGTAGTGTGAGCGTTTCAGGCGGCACGTAGACGAACTTCATGTTGATCACCCACATGTAGTCAGGGCAGGGGTCTTTATCCACAACTGCGACCGGCCGCGATACGCAAATCTTCTCGTTCATAAAGGCCGCCTCGAACGACCACTCGGCATGTCGAGGAGCGTCGCCGGTCATACCACGGACGTACCACTCACGCCCTTCTGTCCAAGAATCGATTGGAGAAATTTTCATGCGCTGGAGAAAATTCTCGGAGGCCTGTACCAAAACCGTCCAAGAGGGCCGATGATAAGCCTGCTGCACTCGGGGCAGATCAGCGGAATGTCGCGGTCGTTGAGTTCGTGCTCGGTGAGGGGCTCAAAGCAGGAGACGCAGAGCCGAATAAGCTGGAAATGGAGGGGTTGGGTGACCGCAAAAAGGCCGGAACCGCAGCCAGGGCAGAAGATGACGGACCCTTCTGGCACAGGCTGGTCCCTATCGGGACCGCGTACGAGCCTCTCCATCACGGCCATACCATCCTCCCGTGCGTCAGCCCATACTTGCGAAAGTCTATAGTGCACACTTCTGGGCATGGGACGTCCAATACGTTAAGGCCGAACGCGCGGTAGTGTTCCCGCCGCTTACGGCTCTGCGCTTGGAGTATCTTGTGGCAGTGATCATCGGAATCCCAGTAGTGCACAACGGGTGTAAGACCTTGGTTCCTTCTCATAGTACGCCCTGCACGCTGAGACGACAAGGAAAAAGTGTTGCCCGCTGCTAGGTTTACAGCATCCGTGACCACGTCGAGGCTGATTGCCTCCGAAAGAACGCTGGAGCCGATCACCACGGGCAGGTCCGTCTCCATGAAGCGCCGCCTGACCTCCTGAGTGCCGAACGACGCTTCGTGAACGCCTCGCAGCGGGGATACAGCCAGTGCTTTGTCAGCCCCGAACCACGCGAGGCTCTCCACGTCCTGCTCCTGGAGGAACTGCATGAGTCGCCGCGCGTGCTCGTGCTGCTTGATAAGGCACAGGATCTTCCCGCACCCGGCCAAGTTGGTGATCAGGCGAGCGAAGCGCTCAGTCCGGAAGTCGTTCAGGACGATGAAGTGCTTGTAGATGACGTTGTAGTCCATGCTGATCATCAAGTTCTTCGGCCCGCCACGCCGCATGGCCGGAGGCCTGGGCATCGGGACCATGTGGACATAGGTCAGCGGCAGGTAGCCCATCTTCTGGAGGTGATGCAACGGGATCAGCACCCGGATCGGGCCGCAGTAGCCTACCGTCTGCATGTCCTCGATCAGGTTGTACGGGTTCCAGGTCTCGAAATCGCGCACTGGCGTGGCATCGAAGCCGTAGGACTTAATCACGTCAATAGCCTGGGCGAAGTTGATGTACGTGTTGGCCGATCCCAGATGCCGCACCTCGTCGTAATAGACGACCTCGCAGGATCGTATCCAATCATTCCACGGCCCGGCCTTACTGGTATGGCGCTCGAACGCGTCGAAGCGGGCTACGACGACCGGGCACGTCGGGTTACCCTTCCCCAGGATCTGGACCTTGTGCCCGAACTCCCGCAGGTCGTCCACGATCTGCTTCGTGTGAGATCCGGTGAAACAGACGACCATGATCCGCCACTCAGGCTGAGCGCGGAGAATGCTGTGCGCCATGGCCGACATGATCGCCGTCTTGCCTGACCCTGTGGGAGCCGCGCAGATCCCCCGGTCTTCCGACAGCATCATCTTGGAGGCTTTGATCTGGTACGCGCGCGGTTCGCGGCCGATGAAGCAGGACTCGTCAACCTCGAATACGGTCTCGTCCTTGGCCCACATCTTGTCGTCGATGCGGTAGTCCTTCAATTCGTCGATCATCCAGGGGACGATCCCGGCCGGGACGAAGCCCTGGTCGGTAACAATGGTCACCGGCATATTCAGGCCCGTGTCCTTGTCCTTCACCTTGCGGACCAGGAGCCTGTCGAGGGCTTTCTGCTCTTTCTTGTAGTCGAATCCAAGACGAGCGAGGTTGGACTTGATCTGCTCGAACGTGATCAGAGGTCGATCTCCCAGACCAGGAATCCGCAGGGCTTGAGAATCCACATGTCGTGGCTCAAATCGTCGACGACACGGACCTTGAGGAAGTTCTCGGCGCGTTCGTCCACTTTCGGGGCCTGCTCCAGGAGGCGCAGAGCTTCCCGAGCGCCGTCGTCCTTGCAGATCCGAAGACACTGGATCATGTGCTCGATCTCGTGTGGCTTCATCTGGCGTGCCATGCGATCCTCCTGCCTGTATTATCGGAAAGTCAACCCTATTTGGTCAACTTTTTCCCAGAAGAAACCGCCGGACGTGCTCTGCGGCCTCTTCCATGTTCCCCAAGTACCAGTTCTCTTCCTCGACAGCGGCATCCACCTCCACAAGCAGGGAAGCCACCGCCTCTTCCAGATTCTGCGGCTCCGGTTCGGCCTTAGGCTCCTTCGGCTTGATCGCCTCGATGACCTTTCGGCACAGAGCCTCTGCCTGTGCCAGCGAGATCAGACCGTGCGGGGCACTGGTGTACATCGAGCCACTGTCCGTTACGATGGTCCAGCTTTTGACAAAATGTGGCCCGAGCAACGACGCCCCCATTATATCGTAGCGAACGGTGTATCCGTCGATTTCAGCCTCTCTGACGATGTGGGGCTCGATCATGGTCTGTCTCCTGTCCCTACACTGGGCCACCGCACGCACGGTATGCGCCAGCCGGGAGCTTCCAGTCACTAATAATGACCTCGTCGCGGGGGTAGTGCTTGCCCACGGCGATCTCACGCTGGTGATCCTCACTGGTGATCTGCTCGAAGACCGCGCCCCGATCAGCCTGCTCGCGGATGCTCAGCTTGCGCTGGATCGTCGTCTCGAACTCGGCCTCGTAGCCAGCGACCTTCTCGAAGCGCTGGGGGTCGAGGGCACGGACGCTGGCCCACTGGTCCTTGTTGCCGAAGATGCAGGCGAGGCAGGATGCGCGGCCCCAGCCCAGGTGGTAGCACGGGTGCGGGTTGATGCTGAAGTCCTTGGTGATGTCCCAGACCTGCTGCTCGGTCCACTGGTGGATCGCGCGCCACTGGTGTACTTCGCGGCGGCGCGTCGAGTTGATAACCTCGGCGGTGTTGTAGTTCGCGCGGGCCGTGCTCTCCTCGGCGCGCTCTCCGGTCACGAGCAGGACCTTGACCTGCTGATCCAGTTCGCCCTTGAACTCGGCGTTGATGACACGGCGGGCGACGTCGATCTTCAGGTAGGCGGAGCACCAGCGGACGGACAGGTCGGCGCTGACCTGGGGGAACTTGCGGCGGGTGCCAGCCTTGCCGGACTTGCCCGGCGCAAGGTAGCAGATCTCGTCGGAGCCGTCGCGGGCCTCGTACTTGACGCCCTTCGTCGTCTCGTTCTCGCGGAGCATCTCGCCCTCGAAGCCGCCGACCTTCCACTGGAAGTAGATGGGCAGGTCCAGGGCCTCGGCGACCGCGCGGCAGTAGTCCGGCGTGATCGCCCAATCCATCAGTTCGCTGCCTTCGCGGCCGTCAATGTCGTGGTGCCAGAGTTCGATCTTGTCCTTCACTTCGGGGTACTCGCGGAGCAGCTTCAGGACGCAGGCCAGCGAGTCCTTGCCACCAGAGAAGCCGACGATGATGTGGTCGTACTCGGTCGGGTCGATGGCGCGGGTGATGGGCTGACTCTTAGGCATGTCTGTCTCCCTGTCCTATGGTTATAATATACATTCCGGACAGTTATTTTGCAAGGATTTTCTAGGGATTTTTGTGTGTTTTTAAGGAGGGGCCGGGCTCCCCTGGGGGACAGGGACGGGGAGCCCGGCGGGACAGGAGAAAGGTGGATCAGTTCTGATCCACCCTCACCGATGGGGCAAGGACCTTGTTGAGGGACCGGAATCCCTCAACCTGACGCGCCGGAGACTGGCTCTTCATCACCTCGGTGGCGCAGTTGTAGAGGCTCCAGGCGTTCCTGGGCCGGAAATCGTCGTGGGAGGGGCGCTGCCACTCCTCGTAGACCGGGACGATCTTGTTGCTGGCGAAGGCTCCCGCCCGGGCCATGTCCACGATCAGGCTCTTGGTATCGCCCTCGGTCAGATCCCGGGCGCGAAGCTCATCGTGCATCGTGGTGAGGTCCATATTGGCCTCGAAGAACTTGTCGAAGGCCTCGCCGACGCTGCCTTCCAGGTCGAACTCGCGACCGTGGATGTGGCGGACCTGATACTCGCCCACGAACATGCCGTTGTCGCAGACAAAGACCCGGCCGCCTGCCATGATCCGCTGGGCAGTCGACTTGTCCATGCTGGTGGCGATCCCCATGCTCATGCCGGTGCCCTTGGGCGTCTCGTAGTTGGGGATCGGGCCGAAGTCGACGGCCCCGTACAGACGAGCACCGAGAACCTTGACACGGGTGCCCGCTTCGTTCTCGTAGCTGCCATCCATAAGGCCCCAGCGTTCGGACGTGACTTCCAGGCCACGGCTTTTGGCTTCGGTCAGGATGGCGCGAGCGACGTCAGCGTGCGGCGCGGGCGTCCAAGTCGACGTACGCGGAGGCGTCTCGATGGTATCGAGGCGCTCCCGGGTCACTTCGTGGGCTCCGCAGTGAAGCATCAGCATGGCGAGGTCTCCCTTTTCTGTTCTGGGCAGTCCTGTTTGGTCCCGCCCTGGTGACTACACTCGTATTATCGGATTCAGCTACCCTTTTGTCCAGGTATTTCTAAAATTATTTACATGATTTTATATAACCAGCAACACTTTCAGAACCCAAATCTTCATGGGGTTTCCCTCCTGTGAGATCGGATCACCATTGATCCGGATTATACGCTCATGTTGGTAATCCTGTCGATATTAGGCAACATCCTTGTTTCCTGTCTGATCTGTCGCGCCGAACCAATTCGCAGCTCCCGCATTAGGGTAAGGGATGGCACCACGGATTCCTTGCGAAAGGTTAGCGTCAATGACATTGTTGTCTGCTCCGATAATTGTTTCGATAGCAGCGTTTTCCGTACTAGCGCCATCATCGATAGAAGTTATAATGTTGTGGACGACAACGTTAAGATCCCCCTCAATCTTGATGCCCTGCTTCCTGAAGTCTCTAATAGTGCATCCACTAATTTTACACCGGGCTGAAACAGGAGGTAAACGTATACCGATTCCAATTCTTCTAGTACTTGAAGTACCTAAACCGCTTATCTGGCAATTATCAATAACTGACTCGCTACCGAGACCACCTGTCGTACTTTGTTGTATAGCCTGTGCTGTATCGAGTGTTGTTATCAGGTTCAAGCAATGTACTTGACAATTGGACAATGTAGTTCCGCTTACTTGGATTCCTACAGCGGCAGCGTCTGTACATGACGACATATCAGCAAGACAGTTAGATACCCTAAGCCCTCCTTGAAATTTACCAATGGACTTTATGCCTGTATCTAAAAAGTTCTTTACTGTGCAACTTTCTATCCGTCCCTCACCTTGAACAACGAGTGCGTTGCCACCACGGAAGAATGCAGCCGTACCCTCTGGGGAACTCCTGACCAAGCATCCTTTAATAACACTTCCTGATCCATTCGTCCCACCTAAACTTACTGCAACACCGGTATCGTTCGCCCCTTCAGCTTGGAATTCACAATCTATAACCTCATGACCAGTCTCAGTACCCACATCAAACTGGATAATACTTGCTGCGTGCCCAGATACTGATGGGCTGCACCTGAATACAATCCCCTCTAAACGAATATTGTTTCCAACTAATTCTACCAGCTTGTTACCAGTAGCAGACGGTGAGCCCTCTATTCTCGTGCCCGAAGAACCTGATTTGGTTCCACTAACTACTAGGTTTGACCTGGAAATAATAAGCTCGGACGCACCCAAGGAGATTACTGCACTGGCCAGTTCAACATGACCACTGATGTTAAAGTTCAAGGCATCTGAGAAACTGATACCCAGAGTAGAGAATCTTGGGGTCCAGAAATCATGCCCAATTACTTCGAGGTTTGTGAAGCCTGTAGGTATCTGGGTTTTTCCAGAAAGGATCGAGGTACCGTCTAACCAAACCCTGAGTGTTGTCACATCCGTAAAGTCATCCGTCTCAAAAAGAGTGCCTTCAAGAAGGTACAGGTCTAATGTCGTTGAGCCGAAAGCCTTGCCTGTGGTGTCATCAATGTCACATCTTCTACAGGTGACCGTAAGTAAAGTCCCTCCGATCAGGTTCTGGTTAGCTATAGGAGTCAAAATACTATTTTCCAACTCAATAGTCCCGTCGCCAGTAAATCGAATAAAGTCAACAGTGGGTCCAGTTGCTAAGTCACGTATATGACTAAACCTAGCACGCAAGGATGAGTTTTTAGGAAAGAGAATTCCTCCAGTTGCACTGCCTTCTCTAACAATATCAATACCAACAAACTCTGCTTCCACAAATCCCGGGTTAAGTGTAGCTTCCGTATCCAGGGTTAGAAGACTTGTCCCACTAAACTGAAAAGAATAAAAAGAAACTCCTGGCTCGACTTGACCGACCATCTTGAAGGGTTTGGTCACGGTCAGATTGCCACCGGTGAAGGTCGCGTCTGCTCGGACAATGAAAAGGGCGGATTCCTGTCCAGAGTTCTCAAAGTCGGAGAGCGCCGTTCGGATAGCTGACCCAGCGTAATCTGGGCTGATGCCCCCGATCTTTGCTACAAAAACCCCCCGCGTGGCCAGTTCGTCCAGGTGGTCTTTGACTGACGAGCCGTCCGCAACCGTCCAGTCCGCAGTTGCAGCCTGGGTATGGGCAGACTGCTCGGTCTTGTGCCTCCGATTCACGGTCGAAGCGGCCTGCCCCAGGTCTCCGTGCGTACTGTGGTAGAAGCTCCGCACGTCCTCGATGTCACTCTGGACGACGATGACCGTGCCCGCCTCGTTGATCTTGATGGCCGCGATGGGGATGTGGTCCGTCGGGATGACCGGGACCGAGGTGTCGAAGGTTCCGGCAGGCTGGTCCATGCCGGGCGTGGTCACGATACCGAAAGTCGGGCCACTCGGGTCGAGCGTGACCAAGTCCCACCGCTCCACGTCACCGCCACCGCCGGAGAAGACAGCGAACGGCCCCACGGCCGCAGCGGGGATGGTGTCCAGCGTCACGCCGTCTTCCTGGACGAACGTGCCTGTGGACACCTGAACGTTGGCGTCCGGTACCGCGCTGGCCTCCGCCAGGAAGCTGTCGTTCGGCGCTCCGACGTCAAATTGATGCCGCTCCAGTGCTTTCTCAACCACGTCAAATTCTCCTATCCGTTATTCCAGGACCTCGAAGAAGAAGACCTCTCCCGCGACAGCCGCCGGAGACAGAGCCGTGATGCCCACCGGATGGTTCTCGGTGTACCCGTCGCCGCTGAAGATCCTCTTGCCGTTTCTCCAAACCCACAGACGGTTGAGCCCAGCCGAGAAGGTGAGCGGAACTGCGATGGCGACCTCGCCGCCGACCGCCACGAACTTGAAGCGGTTGATCGGGCCGAGTTCGCCGAACAAGCCGATGCCCTGGCAGTCGCATCCCGAGGCGTTCTGAAGAAAGCTGATGACCCACCGGACCGTCAGCGTCTTGTTCGAGTCCTTCGTGATGCCCGGGAACGTCTTGCGAGCGAACATCCGAGGCCCGTTGGCCACGGTGACCAGCCCGGCCTCGGTGAACACGTTGCCGTTCCCCGTGGCCGTATCCATCGTGCTACTGAACTGAACGAAGGTCGTGCCCGTGGTCGGCGGGAAGACCGTCGTCGTGGTCAGGATCAAATTCTCAAGAGCCGTGTCGGTCGCCGCCGGGGGCGGAGGCGTCGTTGGGTCAGGTCCGTCACCCCACTGGACGCCGCCGATCCGGTTGTTGGCCGAATCGATGCCGCCCAGGTTGAGCGCCATGATCAGCGGCGCGTTGGCGACAATCAGGTTCAGGTCGCTGAAGGACTCCTTCTCATTCAGGACTGCCGTGCCGTCGGGCAGGATGTCGTGGACTTCCAGGTGGAACTCACCCTTGATCAGGGGAGCGATCTCGATGATAGACCCGTCCGCCTTCGGAGCAGGAGGAGCCAACTTCGGAGCGGCGGATCTACGCCACTGGCCGTTGATCCACACCAAATGGCCGCCCATTCCATCCGGGACGCTTGCGCCCTCTGGAATTGATGCACGCTTCGGGTCCATGTCTGCTCCTATCCAATCACCACAGCCGTGCCCCCGAGGGCAAAGGCGTGGGTAATGACGGCTTCGTTGACGTTCGAGACGTTCACATCGAGAGCCTCGACGGATTTCCCGTTCGTATCGAAGAGCGACACAGATACCGCCGCCCTGTTGAAGTTGTGCGTCAGCGTCCAAGTCACCACGGCGGGCGTGATCGTGAACAAGGTGATCGTCGCCGTGTTCGTCGGTGTCGGGAACGAAATCAGGATCTGGAACGCACCTCCCAGAAACTGCTTGAGCAGCCACTGCGTGGGCGCGTTGGAAGTGTCCAGCCAGAACATGCCCTCCTTCGGCGCGGCCGGTGCGGTATCTCCCGCGTTGGCAGTGCCCAGAGCATCCAGGTTGACCCGGACCTTGACCGATTCCAGATCAGACCGGTTGGCTGGCGTCCCGAATACGAATCCCTGGCTCATCCTCAGACCTCAAAAAGTCAATACCGTGACAGGGTTTGGAGGATCGGTGACCGTGATCTCCAGGAAGTCCCCTTCAATACGGGCCTCGTCCTCGAACGAGGTCCGAACGTCGTCCGGCTGCCCTGCCTCAACGGTCGTAAACTCTACCAGATTCCCCTCACTGCTTGTCAAATCGACCAGATCTGCCATGTACCGTTCGATCTGGGGGTCGGCTAAGGTGGACTGGACGTTGAAATTCCGGTACTGGGCCGTGGGCGCGGAGCCCGTGGCGGTGTTGAACGTCACCACGAAATAACCGCTTTGGTAGTCAATGCTTCCGCTGCCGTCGCCTACAAGGCCACCGTGGCCGTCATCGAAGATCTGCTGGCTGCCTACGAGATCCGTGAAAGACAGCGTCCCCGGGATGAGGTGGCCCGGAGCCAGCGTCCCGTTGTAGAGCGTGAGCCCGAAGACCCCGATGACGACACCGCTCTGGCTCTGGGTCGGGTAGGTGTACGTCTTCAGGTCGGCCTGATTCGGCCCACAGGTACCGCCCTCGCTGATCGAGGCCGTCTCGTCGATGGGGATGTTGATGTTCAGCGTCCGGATCAGAACGTGGATCGGCCGGACGACCTCTACCGCACCCAGGATCGCGCCGACAGCCCGGTCACCAGCCTTGTGCGGGACCGTGTCGTCGATATCGAACTCCAGATCCACTCGGGCCGCCCGAAACGGGGTGATGATCGTGTTATATGTCGAGCGCAGGAACTGGCTTGAGCGGATCAGACGGTTGAAGTTGATGAAGCCATCGCCCGCTTCGAGGTCCATCTGGCCCACGGCCGCGAGCGATCCGGTGATCGCGCCCGTGACCGGGTCGACCGTGAGCGTCTCGGAGTCCACCGGGACGTAGTCAGCCGTGGGACCGCTGGTGGTGATGACGTCGAACGTGACCGCGAAGGCCCCGGTCGTGTAGTTGATCGTGCCCGTGCCGTCGCCTGTAAGATTCCCCTGGCCGTCGTCAGTAACAGTCTGCGAGCCCCCAACGTCCTCGATGGTCAGCGTCCCGGCCTGGAGCGGGAACTCCACCAACGTCCCGGCATACGCCGCGCTTCCAGATGCCCCTATAACCTCGCCGATCACGGCCGGGAAGGCGTCAAGCCGCAAGGCGAGCGTCAGCGGATCGGCCGGATTGGTCAGGAAGTCGAACTGGAAGTTGACGATGTCCGTGTCGTTACCGCCGCCAACAATGATCGGGCCGATAGTGGCCGCGTCAGTCCGCTCAATGCGGCTGTAGAACTCGCCCGGATCGTCCCCGTAGAGGTTGAACGGGTTGCTCTTCCAAAGCTCGAAGACCTCGATCTCGTAATCGAGTGTCCGGAGCAGAGCGAACCAGGACCGCCTGCCCGCTTTCGTCTGCCACAGGTCCCGCAGACTGCGCAGCAGAGCCCTGGAGGTGTCCAGGTCGATGTCAGCCACGGTCTCCGGGAAGCCGTAGCCCTGGAATCGGAAGATCAGGTTCTCTGGCGTGGTCTTGTCGACGTCGTTGAGGTCCGCGAACTCCTCGATCTTGTCAACAAGTTGAGTGGATTCAAGCTCGACGGGCCAGAAGAATCGCTGGATGATAGGCAGCCGCGCCATCCTGTCCCAGATCGCGCCATCCTGGTCCCACTGAGAGGCAAACTCAACCTGCGCGCCGGTCAGGTACGACAGGAAGACCGGATATTCCGTCGTAACGGCGAACGTCACGAGTACGCGGCCGGTCTCGTAGTTGACCGTGCCAGTGCCATCGCCCGTCAAATTGCCGTCCCCGTCGTCTGCAAGCTGCTGAGTGCCCGAGAACACCGCGACCGTGTCCCGATTGATCGGGTCGTCCGCGATGATCGTGTACTCTGTGTCCCCCGACTCGCCCATCTTCTCCAAGCGCGAGTTGGAGGGGTCCCAGATGTCCGCGAGCCCCGTGGGTGCAGCATCCTGGTCCTTTCGGATCAGGTGATCGGGCAGCAGACCGTATAGGTTGATCTCGAACCCGTTGTGGGGCTCACGTCCCGTTCTGGTTGTGCGGGTCGGAGGCATTAACCGATGTCCTCCGGATCAATTCTCGTCAGTTCGACGAGCGCAATGGTGGCTATCTGGTTGTCCAGAATGGGGATCGTCTCGTCCGCCTCCAGGACCGCCGTATAGCTGACCAGGATCTGCGTGCCCAGCACGGGGTTATCGTTGAAATTGAAGTCAAACACCCCTGTGTCGTAGTCGATGAAGTTCTTTCCGATGGCCGCGTCCACAGCACCCTTCAGTCCAGAGTCCCCATCGTCCCGGACCGTCATTAGGTTTCCTGACGTACTGAGTGCGGTGAATACGGTGCGGCCCCGTTTGAGAATCTTGAACCGGGTCGTGCCCTGGATGCGGAGGACCGTCGGGTCTCCCGTGCCCACCTGCTCGGCCACTCGCACAAATTCGTACGGGAATCGGAAATCGGCAATGATCAGTTCGCCGTTGATGGGAATCGGGCTCAAGGCCACATCGAAGTTGCCGCCCAGGGCCTGATCGTAGCGGTAGAAGAACCGTTCCCCGATGAAGGGGCCGTTGTCGAGTGTCAGGTCGAACTCACCTGCCCGGGCTGTCCGATAGGTCACACCCGAGGTGACCAGAACTGCTGAGGCAGCGAACGTCAGATTGAAAGCTCCTGCGAAGACCTCGTAGGTCGCTGTAAACTGGAGCGACCCGACAGTCTGGGCAACCAGTACGACGATGACCTCTCCGGTCGCGTAGTTGATCGACGAGAGGGCCAGATCCGAGTCGCCTGGGGCGTCTGTAGAAGCGCCATCCCTGGTGAATAGGCCTGAGAAGTCTGTCGGAGCCGCATCGGTCAGGACGAGCAGGCCATTCGTGTGCGTGATCCTGATCTCAATCGGCGTCGTAGGGCCGAGCGTACCCACGAGGTTCTTGATGTTGTTCATCAGGAACCCGGTGTAGGTATTCTTGCCCACTACTGGGACGTCAATTTGCTCAACAACCACGTTGGACTCCAACGTGAGCGTCGTATCTTCGTAGAAGATCCGATTCTTTCCGATCCCGTTGATGTCGCCAATCAGCGTGCCTTCTCCGTTCTGAACAGATCCCACGTCCGTAATCGTCTGGCTGCCGTCGGTGAATACGGACCGGCCTGCCCGAATGAACGGGAAGGTATTACCCAGGCGGCCCCGGAACTGAGTGTTTCCCGAGCCCACCACGACCCTGGAAGCCAACTCCTCGGCCTGCGTGAGCAAGTCATCGTAGAGAATCGTGTTGGCTTCGGCTCGGGTGTCCCCCGTGTCGATGGCACCAATCAGATCCCCGCTACCGTCATCGATCACCACGTCCTGGCGGTACACAAACGTAACCGCGTCCGCCCTGACCGGAGTGTTCGTGGGCTGCTCGACCTGTTTCTCATCAGCAAACCCGCTGTCGATGACATAGAAGGCGAATACGGCGGCCGAGGTCGCCGACGCGAAGCCACCTGCGGCCATCTCGAACGCGCCTGTGCCGTAGGTGATCGATCCAACGATGGGGTACGCGGCGATGGTGCTGTTTCCGCCACGCCGCAGGAAGCCCGCCCCGTCGTCGTACAGGAACTGGAAACCGTCTGTGATGATGAGCGTACCCAACGACGCGGTCGCATCGAAGTCTACGAGCGTGCCAGAGTACATCGTCGCCCCGGCTGCGCCCACCGACTCAACCTTCTGGTTGAAGAACGGGGTGAAGAAGCGAGGCCCGGACGATCCAGCACCGCTGACAGGACCTCCGCCGACGACGTTGGGCTCCGTGTTCTGAAATACGTCGTCGTAGATGATCGCATTGGCTGCGCCGCCCCCAGTGTTTCCCGTCAAGCTGCCAAGCTGGTCATCGACGACCTTGTTGACGCCCCAGTTAAGCTGGAACGTGCCTCGAAGAACGGGCGATCCCAACACCGGATCGGTGCCGATGAACTCTTCCGTACGGTACCTGGAGCGGATGCCGTCGCCCGTGGCATAGGTCGCACGGCTCCGCTCCGATGTACGGAGGTTCGTGATCTCGACGTAGCTCACGCCGATAACCGACTGCATGACCGTGCACAGAAGCGACTCGTGGATGTCGACGCCCGGTAGAACCTGAGTCGACTGGAAGAAGGCGATAACCACCTGCCGGACTTCTTCCAGGATGGATGCCACGTCCAGGTTGGGAAGAATCGCCACCCTGGCAAACACGTCCACGTGAATCGTGACGCCGCCCTCGGTCACGATGAGGTGGGCGATGTCCGCGCGGCTGTCGATGAACGTCCCGACCGTGTCCCGGAAGGCCTGGGGAGCAGCGAGTACGCGCCCCTCGGTGTCCCGCGTCCAGATGATCAGGTCGACTTGATTGCTCTCGGGGAAATCCAGATGCAGATCCGCTTTCCCGAAGGCCACTGCGCCAAACGTGGGGTGGACAAACGTGTTGATCAGCGCGTCGTAATCGTCTTGAGTGACGGCACGACCCGTGGATGCCGCGACCTTGGGAGCGAACAGGCGCGCGTGGTCGACGGTTTCAGCCTCTTCTCCGCCTGCACCCGCCTCCTGGTTCTGGAGACGGACATCGACCGGGTCGTTGGTCGTGACCAGAAAGCCCCGGATGGACGTATCGATCTGTCCGATATCGATGTTGCCCCGAAGACCGCCCCCAACCTTGTAGTCGACGGTAATTTCTTCGCCATCGGGCGGGATGATCGCGCCCTTGTCGTCACCAAATCGGACCGCGAGCAGGCCGTCCGGCTCGATGGTAAGCTGGTAGCGCTCCTGGGGACCGATGACGTTGTAGGTCATCACGATCAGTTCGTCGAGCGCCGGGATCGCGCCTTGCACGTCATCGCCGAACACGACCGTACCGGCCCCAGTATTGGCATCCACGTCCAGCACGAAGACGTTGTCCGTTGGTCCGGACAGCAGGAAGTCGTCCACCTGGGTGAAGATCACCGACGTGTTGGGGTCATTCCCGACTGAGACCCGGAAGTTGTCCCGGCGCGGGTGCAGCTTGGTCAATAGGAACGAGAAGTCCGGCGTCCCCGGAGACGTGATCGTGTCACTCTCGAATCCGAAGCCTTCGCTGAAGACAAGAGAGTCGGCCCGTTCCCACTGCTTGGCCGCAATCGTGACGACAACCGACGCGTCCGTAACATCCTGATCCGGAATAATGAGCTTCTGGAAAGGCGTACCATCAGAAACGAAGATGGACTGCCGGGGATCTCCTTCGACAGCGATGATTTTGGTGGACGAATCCGCCTGCGGGAAGGCCGCTGCGTTCTCATCGATGATGACCGTGTCTGAAAGTTGCCAGACCGTGCCGTTACGAGCCGTAAACCGAGTCTCCGCGTCCAGGCGAATCTTCGCTGGCTGCGCCGGGTTTGGGAAGGCAGTGATATTCACGCTCGCAGACGTGGCCGAGCGCATGAGGTAGTTCAGGCCAGCCGTCAGGCGGCGCATACCCGTGAGCGTCCTGGCGGTCGGGAAGAAGAACTCGTTGGCAAAGCTGTCGATATAGAAGGACATCTGGGCGTGGGAGTACGCCACAACGTCCACCAGGGCGATGCCGATGCCACTGACGTTGAAATCCTTGAACTCCTTCGGAAAGCGCTGACGGATCAGGTCAAGCAGAGCCCGCCGGATAGACGCAAAATCGCGATCCACCAGGGAGATCCGAGGCTGCGGAATGCCCACGAACTTCGTGATGACCTCCGGCAGAGTGGATCTGAACTCCTGAATAGCCACCGCCTAACTCCTCTATCCGTTTCTCACCTAGTCCACGGTCTGAGCCGACTTGACCGGTAAGAAGGCGTTGATCACCGACTGACGGCTGATGTCCACACTCATGTTGATCTCTCGCTCGTCGCCTTCTTTGACAAGGAAGATCGACATCGTAATGCGGATCGAGTTCTCATTAGGCTCAACAGCCACGGCCGCCAGCGTAGCCCGGTCCTCCCAGGTGAAAAACGCCTCCTGGATCGTGGACCGAAGCAAGATCGCGAGAACGTCGTCGCTGGGCTCCCACAGCAGATCCGGAATGAACGAGCCAAATTCCGGGAACATAACCCGCTCGCCGGGCCGGGTCAGAAGGATCATCTCGATGGCGCTGCGGATGACCTCTTCGTCCGTCTTCGGCGCGAAGGTGCCCAGAACCGTACCGTCGAACTGGAACGCTATACCCGCAAACGCTTCCCGGGACAGATCAATGTCCGGCTTCAGATTGCGCAGCGGTTCTTGTGCGGTGTCGGCCATCTTACCTCCACGACAGGCAGCGATTATAACTACCCACCGAGGTTTCCTCCAAATCGCCTAGAGCAACAGGTGCACGTGCCCTGAGCCCACGGCCAGGGTCATGTCAGCAGCCGCCGTAAGGTGGTTGATGATCCCGTTCGAGACCCCCAGACACCAGTCCGATACCCGACTTCCTTCGGTATCCGGATTGATATCCACCGTGATCGTCTTCCCACCTACTTGTACCGTGACCGGCGCAAGCGCCCGGATCTTGGTGAGCATCAGATCCCGCATGCCCGTGCCCACGCCGAAGCTGAGGAACAGGTGCTTGTGGCTGACGGCTCCGTCCACAAGACTCGTCGTCGTGTTCGCGATCAAGTGTTCCGATACGGCCGCCGCGATGGCCCCGATGTACAGCCCGCTGAGACCACCCAGGCCGGGCAGAAACGTGGCCGGGGGCGTGCTCATCGTGGCTGGAACCAGGATCAGAAGCGTGTGCACGTGCGGGAACGACCCTGGAGGCGGCGGGCCGGTCCCAGGCGTCATCGTCCCGGCCGTCCACATCGGGATGAATCCACCTGACATGGAGTCCAGCCACTGCCTCTGGATCTGAGGCTTGCCCTCGCGATCCAGCGGATCGTAATTGAAATCCGCTGGGAAGGCCGCGATGATGGCCTGTGATAACGCGTTGGCGTCTACGGCCATTAAAGACTCGCTTTAACATTCACTGATCCCTGGGGGTGCGGCGCACCCGTGAATGGGTCTATGTGCTCGGTCGTGACCACCTGTCCCGTAGCCGGGAGAGCGCCACCACCCAGAAGCACGTCGCCCTGGGCGTTCACGTTCACGTTGCCTTGCCGGTCGATGCTGATCTCGTTCCCCTCGGCAGTTTCGGCCTTTATGCCGTCTTTACCAACCTCCAGGAAGTCGTCGCCTTCGCTCGTGGTCCTGGTGACCTTGAACGAGTTGTCCGTGAAGTCGATCTGGAGCAGGAAACGGTCCCCAGTCTCGCTGTCGGTCCGCTGGAGCGTGATTACCTTGTCTCGGGTCTCTCCAGTAGGGTGCTGGTCCGGGAGGCCCTCCTCGCCGTACCAGTAGCCCAGCATGATGGGCTCCTCGATGAAGCCTAGCTCGAATCCGCAGGCCACCGACGCCCCGACCTCAGGAATGATCACGAAGCCGGTATTCGCCAGACCTCCAAAGGATAGGGCGTTCTCCGCAAACGGTAGCTCGAAGCTCTCAGGCTGCTCAGGGCCGTGGATCAGGGGAAACCAGACCTTGCACCGGCCCCGGTCTGGCGTACCGGTATCCACATTGTCAATGACGATACCCAGCAGGATGCCGGTCCCGAGGGGGATACCGCCAATTTTGTCCAGATTGCGGGAGACCATGGCTACCCCGTGATCCTTGCCGTGATGTTTCGATCACGACCGTCCCGTTTGCGTTCTGTAGCCGGAGTGTCGTAGTTGCGACCCTTGACCGTCGTGTTGCCGGACTGCGCACCATGGCGAGCCAGGAGCAGCTTCATGCGAATATTGGTTCCGATGATCTTCGTACGCCGGGCCTCCACCATGTAGTTACCTGGAATGACGGGCTCGGATTCGCCTTGCGGGTCCACGATATCGATGGTGACAATATCACCGACGCTGTAGCCCCGGAACTCGGGCATGACCTCCGCCTCGGCCAGATACATCCGGCGGAAGCGGTTGCCATACTCGCTCTTAACGTCGTTCTCCAAGTCTTCGAGCGTGTCCGCCACACTACGCATGGTCATCGCCGGGATGTTCGCTGTGGCGTCCAACGTATTGCGCTTGCCCATCCGAGGTTTTTCAGTCGAAGTTTGCGGCGTGTGCTCGAACGTGATGGCCTTCTTGGTCAGCGGGTCGAACCCGATACCCAGGATGGACAGCCCACCCTGGGCCTGGAGAGCGCGCTTGCGCTGGATGACGGTAAGGCTCTTTACCCGCCAGTCCACGCCAGCTTGTGAGAGTAACCAACGCTTTACTGCCCTGCCTTCCTTGCCAGGAGGCTTGATATTTAGGATACCGCCTTCGGAGAACCACATCTCGTAGTCGCCTCGGCCAGTTCCACGGGACGACACCAAGTTCTTCATCGTACGCTTCAGGAACTCCCAGTCGTTTTCTCCGTACTGCCAGTAGACCGGAGGCTCCTGCTCGATGGGCGCATCGATAGACAGTTTGGAGATGCCGTAGTCCCTCGCAATCAAACGAGCCAGCGTAGGAAACGCCACGTCCCAGGGCTGCGTGCGCGTCCGGCCCTGCATCAATATCGAGGGGTCCGTCCCGATCAGCGTAACGATGACGCCCGTAGCCGTCAGACGCTGCTTGCTCTTCACGATGACGCCTCGATACCATTCAACACCCTGCCCGGAAATATCGTGTGTGCCGATTTCTCCATCAAATTTGAACCGGTACCGGAAAGCCCCGCGCACCTGCTCCTTGGAGTCTGCCAAGTCCGCGAACGTACGAAGCGAAATTGCGCGAAACACCATCTTCCAGCGAGATCCGCCCTGGATCGATTCAACGTGGTCAAACTTGATGGTAGGAATACGCTCGAACGTCTTCCCACCAAGCTCGATATCGACATGCCCTGAGATGGTCTGAAGCGGGGGCATTATTCACGGACCCTCTGGAGCGCTCGGTCAATCTCTTCCCGGAATGGGATGATGAGCGGCGTACCGGCCACCAAATCCCGGAGCGGGAAGAGGACGTCGTTGACGAACATGATGGCCCACCACAGTTCCACAGTATCGTAGAAATCGAAGCTAACCAGATCCGGGCGGCTCTCCTGCTCCACAGTCGTGACGTGCCTGAACTCGTTGCCCAGCAGGCGGATGTCCGGAGGCTCCCACAGGCCGTATCGCTCACGGCCGTTGTCCAGGAGGAACTCGGTGAGCTTGAAGCGCGACTCATAGCGCTCGCCCAGGACGAACCTCGTGTCCGACTCCTGAACGGCCTTCTCGGCTCCAGGCGACCCGGTGAATGTCTGAGAAATTTCACCCATTATGCCATCCCCAACAGGGCACGACGACGCACACCAGCACCGCTGGGCATGCTGCCTATCGGGAAGGCACGGTGGAACGTCAAATCCACCTCGGCCCTGTGCGGATGAGCCGATACCGGCGTGAAGGGCGGTAGGTACCGAATCTGCACGCTGGCACAGTACCCGAACTGCAAGAGGAATCCGCCATACGCGATCCGGCACATCGGCGGGAAGATCTTAGACCCCTGCTTCGCCAAAAGCTCCCCGGTCGCTGCAACTGACTCCGCTGCCGCCTGGAGCCCAGCAAAGAAACCTTTCCCCTTTGCCAGAGCCTTGTATAGCTTCCGCGCAGGCGCGTTGATTGCATCGGTGGAGGGCAATGCCAGCGACTTGCACCATGCCACCTGAAGCTGGATGCGCAGCAGATCCAGCACCGGGTTAGCGATATTTCTGGAGAAGTCGTCCGTGCCTGTCAGGCGCGTGTCGATGCCGAAGAGGCTTCCGTTGTTCCCGGAGTGGAACACGAGATTCACGACGATGGGGTCCCACTGCGTACCTTCGTACTGGAACGCCAGCGGGGCCGTGGCCGGAGAGAAGTTGAACTGAGCCCAAGCCGATGTCAGGCCTTCATTGATCTGGTCCGGCCAATTCTGGAAGAACAGGATGTCCAGCGGCCGTCCGACCACCTGAATGAAAGCGATGGACGTGGGGATCTTGTGCCCCGGCGCAGGCAGCGGCGGGGTCAGCGATACGATGCTGCCTCCTGGAATAAAGGACGGAACCGGCATGGCCTCTCCTACGTCTGCCAGGGCTTCCGGCTCTTCGACTGATCGAAGTCCGGGTCATTCATCCAACTCTGGTCTTCCGTGTTGTCCGCGATCAACAGCAGCGTGTTCTCGATGGCCTTCAGGACAGACACCGCGTCTCCACCGCCCGCGCTCGGTGCTCCACCCTTGGCCATGGCAGCAGCCGTGACCGCCGACTGCATCATGCGAACCGCTTCTGAATGTGGCACATCCTTCCCGAACGGGATGACACCCTCGGTCGTGCCGCCCTCACCGATAACTGCAAGGCGTCCCTCAGGAGTGCCCGTGATCACACCGCCGTGCTGCAATCCGGGAATATCCATTCCCCGCATGCTCCGCAGCATGTTGCGTTCAAAGGGATCTAGCGTGCCCGCTTTCTCTTTTTTCCGGAGCCGCATTGCCTGCTTAACTAACTTCATCCGTCCAGCAGCGCTTGAAGTTAGCCCCCCGACACTGCCGGACTCGGCTTTCTTGAAGCCGAGCAACGTAGCTGCGCCCTCAGGCAGAATCTTCACCGCCTCGTCCCCGACCGCTTTCCAGAGTTCGCTGATTTTCCTCAGGAGCCACGCCGAACCTTGTGGCCACGCCGTGTCTCTGATCCAAACGCCGAAGTCGGCGATCTTGTCGCGGACCCAGTTCCCGATAACCGGAGTTATGCCCTTGGCAAACTCCATGATCGCCACGCCCAGAGGAGCCAACAGAGCGCCGACACCCTTCACGAACACCAGGAACAACCGACCGATGACGGAGAAAATCTCGCCCATGATGCCACCGGCCGGTGCGCCCGCAGTATCCCCACTGAACCATCCGCTGACCGTCTTCGCCACAGTGGGCATTGCTTCTCTCTCCGCCCAGTAGAGCACGGAATCCGCCCACGTCTCTAGCTGAGTCATCCCGGTCGTCTTGAACCAATCCCACCCCGCGCCGATTTTACCCTTAAACGAATCCCAGGAAGTTGCTGCCCAGGTCTTTATGTCCTCCCACGCTGTTTTCGCTTCTTCCTTACGGCCGAAAAGAGCTATCCATATCGTCTCAAAACCTTTCGTGATCTTGGGAAGCCACTCTATGACAAACGGCAGCACGTAATTCCTCATCAGCCCCGTGACCAGTCGAGTCAGCATCGGCATGAACACAACGATGAACGGGATGAGCAGTATCCGCATCTGCATAAATATGGGCTTCAGCGCGAAATCTATCGCATCCATGAGATCCTGGAACAGCTTGAAGAACGGGGCCTTGATGATGGTCGTTATAGGCGACAGCAACGATGTAATCGTGCCGAGCACGCCCTTCAACAGGCGAAGCGGTATTCCGACGAACCACCTGATGCCGCCGATTATTTTCTTCCAACCTGCTATGAAGAGGCCCCACCGGAAGAAGAACCGGTTGATCGGACCCATGAGCCTCCCACCCCACAGGCTTGCTTCCTCGGTGGCTTCTTGAACCTCTTGGACGACAGGCCTCAGCTTGGCAATTGTCTCCTGGAGATCCACAAATAGCGGGCGAAGCATGTCGACGACTGTCTCAATAGCTTCGATGCTGAACAAGTCGCCCACTTGATCCGTCATCTCCGAGAACTTGTTGCTCATCTTCTCGAAGGACGGAGTGAGCCGGACGCGCACAGACTTGGCAATGGCCTGCCCCATCTGGACAGCCTTAGTCGCGACGTTATCCAGGACGCCAGACACTTGGTCGTCGACCTGGAGAATCCACCCTATTGCTTGCGCAGCGCCTGCCACGACCTACCTCCCTACAATCTGCTTCAGCATATTCTGAATCTGACCGAACAGCCCTTTCCGGCCTTCGCCCTCTTCCTTCAGATCCTTGTTGAGCCTCCGTACAAAATCGAGCCGCCAGAACGGTGTCATCGCACACCACTCCAGGTAGCTGAGACCGCCGTGCTTCTTCAACCCGTAGAACTCATCTCTTAGAGCGTCGCCGCTTGGTACTGCCTGGACGAAAAAAGTCAGCCCCCAAGGGCATCATCTGGTGCCAGTAACCCTTGCATGACTGACAGTTGAACTCCACCTCCAGTTCTGGACCCACGTCGTGGTCGTCCAGGCAGTCCTTTAGTTCAGTATTGTCCATGGCGGCACCCTCTTTGACAAATTTGAGCGCCACGTCGAGTTCTACCGATTCCCCATCGACCGCCTGGATTCCCCGAGCGATAGAGTACAGGTAGCCCGGGTCACCCTGCCCAGGATTTTCACGTCTCTCTTTCCGGACGAACCGGGTCATCTCACGCTCATCCCTGACACGCATGAGGCGCAGCGCGACGGTCTTACCAGACATCGGAAGATCCACGGTGAACGGCTCAGGAGCCTCCGTGCCCTCACGCATGTCGATATCCTTCTTGATATCGAAGTTCAGCGCGTTGTCGAAGTTGCACCGAGGACATGTCACATCGAATGAGTAAGGCTTCCCTGGGTAGCTGATCTCCCGCAAGTAGAACAGGAGGGCATACTTGTCGCCGATCAGCATGTCCCCCCAGTCCTCGACCGGGAGATCGGACACCAACTGTTGTAGAACTTGGTCTGTTACTTCGGGGAAGGTTTGAGGGTTGGCGTCCGCCAGAAGGGCTTCTTGTCCACCTCTGATGTGCGTCAAGACCACTCGCGACTTCCCGGACTCGTAGTACCGGCCACCGCTGGGAAGATCCGCAGGGTAACCGTTCGTCGCCGGGGATTCCGACATTTGGTCTCTCCTTGTTTAGAGTGAGTTGTGGGTTCAGGGTCCTCCGTAGGAATCCTGGTAAATGGCCTGGGTATCAGGCCTTGGGCTTGCGAGGCTTCCGCAGCTTGTGCTCGACGATGTAGGACTCGGCAATGATCCGAACTTTCGCTTTCTTGTGCTGGCGCGCGGCGCGCAGGCAGTCCCGTGTGACGCCCTTGTGGCCGCTCTCGTTGCACCACTCGGCGAACCGGTTGGAGCGAACCGTCTGCGGCCACTTGTCGGCTTCCGTGTAGACAACCTTGATCTTGGAGAGTGCTCGGTTCTCCATCTTGGACGCGCAGGACGGGCAGATGGCGCGAACCTCTTCCAGCGTGAGCCACATAACGCTGTGTTCCTGGGACTCGTTGATCTGTACGGTTTTAAGCTGGTAGTCCATCCCCTGGGTCTCCTTCACTGGGTGCTTTTTCTTGACGTCCTTGATGCAGCGCTCGTACTTGGCCTTGTCCTCGCGGCCAGCGGAAGCCGTGCAGACAGCCCACGGGTTGACGGCCTTGCCTTTCTTCTTGGCTTCAAGCGCCCGCTCCGGGCGGGCCGCGCTGCTCTTCTTCCAGGTCACGCCACGGCCGTCGGCGATGAACGTCTTGGCTGCGGCCTCCGTGTCGAACCGGTTCTGAACGCCGTCCGGGCTCGTACGGTGCGCGTGATAGCTGACAGAGTACTTCGGGTTGGCCCCGACGATCTCGTTCTTGTCCTGGACCGGCGTCGTGACCGGGTTGATGAACCCGACCATCGTGCCGTCCTCGGTGTAGCCGTTGACGGTCCGGAGATCCGGAGCCGAGCCGGGGTTCGTCGGCATCCGAATGCCGACCCGGGCGGGCTTCTTGCCCAATTCGTTGGTCTTGAACGGGACGTTGTGCCCCTGGTCCGCCTCGTTGACGCTCTCCCTCCTCTGTGGGTCGTCGGGGTCGCCCTGAACCGAGTACACCTTCTTGGCGTCGAGTCCTTTCTCCCTGATAATCCGGTCGATATTCTTCTTGGTTTGTTTGGCCCCCCGCACGTTCCCAGCGGCGCGCTGCTTGATGTAGGTGGCAACGAACGACTTCAAGCCTGCCTGTAGTTCGGCGTCGGTCTTGTCCGCTTCCTCAAGACGTACGGCCTCGCGCCCCTGACCCTCCTCTTCGAGAGCGGCCTGCCCCTCGTGGAGAGCAACGTAACTGCTGTCCATGATCGGAGCACAGGGTTCAGGCTGGCTGTCAGCCAGCAGCGTGCGTATGAGGTCCTGCTTGGCCATCCAGGATTACTCCTCGTCCTCGAAGATGTAATTATCCATCACGAAGGTGTACTCAAGCTGGACCGGGTTGTTATTTTCGTAGTCCAGTGTCCGGGCCGGGATGAGGGTGTTGGGCCAGATCCCGATGAGACGCCATTCGCGTTCCAGCGAACCGTCCGGTCCGAAGTAAACCAGAGCGCCGCTGGACTTGATCTGGGAACTGAAACCGCTGAAGCCGGTCGTCAGGTCGTGAACCAGCTTCGACCAGCGGTGCAGCATGTCGTAGACCTGAACATCCACGTAATCGTGCACGGTCACAGTCAGATCACCCGGCTCATCCGGCTTCGTCGGAACCTTGGCGTATCCGGCCAAGTACGAAATCGTCGCCTGCCCCATGGTCCGGATCGGCAACGCCACCGCCTTGACCGCCAGCATGAGCGTCGTCAGATCACCCTGCGCATCGGCAGGGAAGTTGACCTGTAGAACGCCAGCACCGTCGCGCTGGGGCTCGAAACCCCCAGCCTGCGAGGCAATGTGGCTGGCAAGTAGATCATTCGGAAAGGCCATTCGTTACTCCTCCTCGGGATGCCACTCTTCTGGGCTCGTCCGAGCTAGGCCGCAAGGATCTCGTTGAACGAGGCTCCAGCCGGGGTCAAGATGAACTCGATGACGATCTGCTCCGCTGCCTTCGTCGGCTGGAGGAAGATCTGTCCCACAGCCCGGTTGTTGTTCTCGTCGGCGGACGTGGTCGTTGTCTCGTCCATTCGGACAAGGAATCGGCGCACACCGCGCCGGGCCTGGACAC
>LAZR01000235.1_pt1 | contig 53791 bp, 60 predicted proteins | sample 329461 | NCBI WGS metagenome assembly LAZR01 (sample SAMN03002196, study PRJNA259156) | marine sediment metagenome | biome: sea floor; feature: Hydrothermal impacted sediments; material: marine sediment; isolation source: Loki non-amplified sample from Loki's castle hydrothermal vent sediment ...
AATCGCTGTCCGCGACTTACCGAAATCCGTGTCCGCGACATTCTGAAATCACTGTCCGGGACTTAGCGAAACCCGCAGTCATCTTCGGCGCGGACCGCGTCGCGTCCGATCCGTGGAAGACCTCAGCCTTACGGGATGCCACCATCCGCCTCGTCCGCGACGGCCGCGGGATGATCGACGGCGGCTACCGCCAGCTCCTGCATCGACGTCGGGCCTGACGCGCTCCCGAGCCCCTGAGTGGGGGTGCGATTTTGCGACCATCATCTTCGCCCTCCCCCCTCGCGGCAGTCCTCCGCCAACGTGGCCCTCGCTCGCCGTCGATGTTCGGCGCTGCGAACCGAACCCACGGAGGCCCGATCATGTCCGCCAATCCCACCGGCGTGCCGCAACGATTTCTCAGAACGCCTGAAGCAGCGCGCTTCCTAGGCCTGTCCGGCCGGACGCTGGAGAAGCACCGCACCTACGGCACTGGACCTGCCTACCGCAAGCTCGGCGGCCGCGTCGTCTATGCCTTCGAGGACCTCCAGTCCTGGGCCGACCTCGGCGCGAAGAGCTCCACGTCTGATCCCGGCCGCGGCACCGTCCTTCCGGCCAAGCGCCACGACGTCCTGCCGCCGGCGTTCGCCGGTCGCGCGGGTCGCTGATCGTCGGACGGCTTCCACCATGCCGGCACGACCTCGCCCGACATCCGAGCGCGAACAGCTCGACCTGTTTCGCGCGCTTCCCGGCGATCTCGCGCCTCGCGACGCGCAGGACCTCATGGCCTATCCGTTCTTCTCTCTCGCCAAGTCGAAGCGCCTGGCGCCGATCGACTTCAAGGCAGGATCGATCGTCATCCGCGTCGAGGCCGTGCCCGAGCACGGCATGGCCACCATCTGGGACGCCGACGTGCTGATCTGGGCCGCCAGTCAGATCGTCGAGGCGCGCGACGCTGGCCTGCGACCGTCGCGGCTGATGGGCGCGACACCCTATGAGATTTTGAGCTTCATCGGCCGCGGCGTCGGCTCACGCGACTACGACCGCCTCAAGGCCGCGCTGGACCGGCTGCAATCCACCACCATCGCGACCTCGATCCGCCAGCCGACCGAACGGCGGATGCACCGCTTCTCCTGGATCAACGAGTGGAAGGAGAGGGCCGACCATCGCGGCCGGCCGCTCGGCCTCGAGCTGATCGTGCCCGACTGGTTCTACGCCGCCGTCCTCGACGACGCGCTCGTCCTGACCATCGACCGCGCCTACTTCGACCTCACCGGCGGTCTGGAGCGCTGGCTCTATCGCCTCGTGCGTAAGCATGGTGGTCGCCAGGAGTTCGGCTGGAGCTTCGACTTCATCCACCTCCACGCCAAGTCGGGCTCGCTCTCGCCCCTGAAGCACTTCGCCTACGACCTGCGCGACATCGTCCGGCGCCAGGCTCTGCCGGGCTATCGGCTGACGATCGAGCAGCCGGCCCACGGGCCCGACCGCCTCTCCTTCGCTCCGACCGGCCTGCCGTCCTTCGGCACGCCACGACGTCGCCGCGCCAATACTCGCCCTGGGGATAAGCTGTGAATCGTCTCGTGCTATCGGGGACCCCGCCTGTCGTGCCATCGGGGACCCGATCCTCGTGCTATCGGGGACCGGAATCGCTGATTCCGTTCGCAAACTCAGAGGCTTGCGGCCCCTGTAACTTCTCTAACGTGGATTCCTACGGAATCTTTCTAACGCGCCCCGCGTTTTGCCCACCTGCGGATAACCGTCATGCGACGGCCGGAAGCGCGTCATGATCGTCGCGCTCCTTAATCAGAAGGGCGGCGTCGGCAAGACGACGCTGGCGCTCCACCTCGCCGGGGAATGGGCCGGGAAGGGAAAGCGCGTCACGCTGATCGACGCGGACCCTCAAGGATCTGCGCTCGACTGGTCTGAGCAACGCGCCCGGGAGGGCCTGCCGCGCCTGTTCGACGTCGTCGGCCTCGCCCGTGACACGCTCCACCGCGAGGCGCCGGAGCTGGCGCGAGGCGTCGACCACGTCGTCATCGACGGACCGCCGCGCGTCGCCGGGCTGATGCGCTCGGCGCTTCTCGCCGCCGATCTCATCCTGATCCCGGTACAGCCGTCTCCCTTTGACGGTTGGGCGTCGGCGGAGATGCTGCGGCTGGTCGAGGAGGCTCGCGTCTACCGTCCCCAGCTCGCCGTCCGCTTCCTGCTGAACCGCTGCGCCGCGCGCACGGTCATCGCCCGCGAGACCGCTGAGACCCTGGCCGAGCACGACCCGCCGGTTCTCTCTACGACGATCGGCCAGCGCGTCACCTTCGCCGATACGGCACGGTCCGGGCGCCTCGTCTCCGAGAACGATCACGGTGATCGGGCCGCGCGCGAGATCGCGGCTCTCACCAACGAAATCGAACGGCTAGCGCCATGACCAGACCGTCTCCGAAACGCGACTTCGCCAGCCGTCCCGGCGATCCCGAGAACTGGGTCAGGACGGCGGCCGAAGCTGCACCGTCGCGAGCGAAAGGTGACGCTTTCACTGCCCGGCTGACGATCGACGTCACCCCCGAGCTTCGCGGTCGCATCAAGATCGCCGCGTTCCAGCGCGGCGTGACGGTCGCCGACATGCTGCGCGAGCTGCTCGCGCGCGAATTCCCGGACCCATCAGGAGACACATCATGAACCCCAGTGCGCCGCCGCCGGCGAGCGCCGGTCGAACATCCGCGACCGCCGCTGCGCCATTCTCCACCCATGTCCAGTTGACCTGGCACGAGAAGAAGATCGAGCACTGGATCCGCTTCGGTCATCACACCCATGAGCAGATCCTCGATCGTCGCCGGCGTATCGTCAGCTTCGCGCCGGAAACCGTGTTCGCGTTCGTCCGCTGGGCGTCGAACGATTACGGGACGATCCTCTCGCGCCTCGACATCGTGCGCGCGATCGGTCCTGGCGAGCCCTTCCAGACGCTGCCGTTCGTCCGTCCCGGTGGCGAGATTCTCCTGCGCGCCGACGGCTGGCCCAAGGTGGAGCGGGTGCTCCAGGCGATCGACGCGGTGGACGCGCTGGGGCTCGATCCGGCCGACACGCCGCCTGATCACTGGCGTCACGTCCACAACCGGCTGACCGCCGGCCACGAGCCGCGCGCCTACACGCCCGAGCGCCACGACGCATGGCTCAAGCGTCGGAGGGCGGAGCCATGACCCGCCTGGTCTGGGCGTTCGGCGCCGTGGTGGCCAGCTCGCTGCTCGCAGTCTCGGCGTACGTCGATACGCCGACCAAGCTCATCTGGAACGCCTCCGCCAGCACGCCGATCGGGCTCTACGCGGTGCAGCCGATCGAGCGCCTGGAGGTCACCGACCTCGTCGCCCTCGAGGCGCCGGAACCGCTCGCGAGCTTCCTCGCCAAGCGCGGTTACCTGACCGCCGGCATGCCGCTGATGAAGCGTGTCGTTGGCCTGCCGGGACAGCACGTTTGCCGGATCGGGGTCACCATCACGGTGGATCGCGTAGAGATGGGCCAGGCGCGCGAGACCGACCGAATCGGCCGGGCGATGCCCGATTGGCAGGGCTGTCGCCGCATCGCCGCGGGCGAGGTCTTCCTCGTGAACCGGCAGGTCTCGGACAGCCTCGACGGCCGCTACTTCGGACCGCTTCCCGCTAGTTCGATTATCGGTCGCGCGGTGCCGCTCTGGACCGATGAAGACGGCCGCGGCCGCTTCGAATGGCGGGCGCAGACGCGCTGACAGGCGTGTCGAGCAGCGCGCCCAATTCTTCCTCCCGCCAGCAGTAGGGACAAAGCCATGGCGCAGATCGGAGACTTCACCAGCACCGAAACCGGCTATTCCGGCCGCATTCGAACATTGAGCCTCGACGTGAAACTCGCTCTCGTTCCGGCCGAGCCGTCGGACGCGGAGAATGCACCCGACTACCGCATCCATGTCGGCAACGACGATGGTCCTGAGATCGGCGCTGGCTGGAAACGCGTCGGCGAGAAGGCCGGCGACTACATTTCCATCACGATCGACGACGCCGCTCTTCCACAACCGATCCGAGCCAACCTGTTTCGGTCCGGCGCCGAAGGGAACGTGTGGTCCTTGCACTGGAGCCGCCCGTCGAAGCGCAGCGAACGAGATTGAGAGATGTCGCTCTTCGACCGCCGATCTCGCCGTCGCGCAGCCGCCAGGCTGGCGCTTGCCGCTCGCCCGGTAGTACTCCTTCTCCTTTCCGGCTTTCTCTCGGCAGCCACGCCGCCGATCGCGGCGCTGGCGCAGAGCGCGCCGGTGGAGCGATCGAATCTGGCCGATCCCTTTGCCGCCTACGTCGCGGAGGCCTCGCACCGATTCGGGATTCCGGACGCATGGATTCGCGCCGTCATGCGCTTCGAAAGCGCCGGTCGGGTGCGTGCAATCTCGTCGACCTGCGCAATAGGCCTGATGCAGGTCATGCCAGGAACCTGGGCCGAGTTGCAGGAGCGTTATGGCCTCGGCAGCGATCCCTACGACCCGCGCGACAACATCCTGGCGGGCGCCGCCTACCTGCGCGAGATGTACGACCGCTACGGTTCGCCCGGCTTCCTCGCGGCCTACAATGCCGGCCCCCGGCGCTACGAACAGCATCTCGCGGGCCGTCCGCTGCCGGCGGAGACGCGAGCCTATCTCGCAACGCTTGCGCCTGTGGTCGGTGGTGGCGACATGCCGGTTCCCGCCATTGTCGCAGCCGCCGATCCGGACGCCTGGAGACGCGCGCCGCTGTTCGTGGGTCGCGCGGCCGGCGCCGCGACGGCAGATTCTGTGCAGGTCGATGGTCAATCGAAAGCTGCTTCGGCGGCGACACCCGTTGCCGATTCGGCTGCCGCCGCGCCCCAGGCGGAGAGGCTGTTCGTGGCTCGGTCAGACCGGGGAAGACCGCGATGAGCGCCGCGTTCTGGCATCGCGCTGTGGCGGACAGCAGCGGGTTATGGCGAGCGTTGAGGCGGGAGGTCGGGCGCACGACCGAAAGATGGCAAGATAAAAGAGGCTCGCCGGTCGTCATCCAAGCCATTGACATAGCTTGTCTTTCGGCGTGCCGGTCGGTCGGGGCGCGTGCCGCGCCTGAGGATTTGTCCAAAGATTTCAACACGGTTTCCGGCACTGTGCGCTTTGCGCCCTGGTTTGCGGGGCAGCGATGAGCGAGAGAGACAGCGATTTTCGCGTCCGCCCAGGCCGCATCCGCAGCACCCGCGCGCCGAGGCCCAAGAGCTTCATCAACCAGGTGCTGCGCGCCGCCAAGCGCTCAGGCCATGCCGACGGCGCGTCCAGCTCAGCCTCGACCACTGGGCGATCGCCCGCGTTCGGCCGCTCCAGTTTCGGCCGAGGCCGGATCAACTTCAGTCGGAACCGTCTCTTTTCCTCCAACCGGCGTGTCGTCGTCGCCGCTCGGATTGGCCGGCATTCCGGCAAGGCGTTTCGATCAGCCCCGCTGTCCGCACACCTGTCCTATCTGAAGCGCGACGGCGTAACCCGTGACGGCGAGAAGGCCGTGATGTTCGACGCGCGCAGCGACCGCGCCGACGACCTTGCTTTCTCCGAACGCTCCAAGGATGATCGGCACCATTTCCGGTTCATCGTCTCGCCCGAGGACGCCGGCGAGATGACCGACCTTCGCGCCTTCACCCGGGACCTAGCCAAGCAAATGGAAGCCGACCTCGGCTCCCGGCTCGACTGGGTCGCCGTGGCTCACTGGAACACCGACAACCCCCACGTCCATCTGTTGGTGCGCGGCGTCGACGACGCCGGCGCGGACCTCATAATCTCGCGCGACTACATCAGCCGTGGTCTGCGCTCGCGCGCCGAGGATCTGGTATCGATCGAGCTCGGACCCCGACCCGAGCACGAAATCCGGCACGCACTGGAGAAGGAGATCAGCGCCGAGCGCTGGACACGGCTCGATGTGGAGATCCGCATCGCCGCCGACGAGACGGGGTATATCGACCTGCGCCCCGAGGCGAACGCCGCCCCCGTTGACGACACCCGCAGGCTGATGATCGGTCGGATTCAGCATCTGGAGAAGATGGGTCTCGCCGCTCCCGCCGGTCCCGGCGAATGGATGGTCGGCCTGGAAGCCGAGCGCTCGCTCCGCGAGCTCGGCATGCGCAGCGACATCATCAAGACGATGCACCGCGCCTTCACCGAGCGTGGACAAGATCGCGGCATCGCCGACTATGTGATCGACGTAGATGCGGCAGGCGCGCCCATCATCGGGCCGCTAGTCGATAAGGGCCTTCAGAACGAGCTGACGGGCGAGGCCTATGCCGTCATCAATGGTACCGACGGCCGCGCGCACCATATCCGCTTCCGCGGCATCGAGGCGTTCGAGCATGCACCACCGATCGGCGGCATCGTCGAGGTCCGCCGCTTCGGCGGACCCGAGGACGAACGGCCGACGCTCGTGCTCGCTAATCGCTCGGACTTCGACCTGAACCACCAGATCACGGCGCCGGGCGCGACCTGGCTCGATCATCGACTGGTCGAACGTGAGCCGATGCCGCTCGCGATGGGCGGGTTCGGTCGCGAAGTTCGCGAAGCGATGTCCGCCCGCGCGGATCACCTCGCCGAGGAGGGTCTTGCCCGCCGGCAAGGCCAGCGCGTGATCCTGCAGCGCGATCTCCTGAACACTCTGCGTCGCCGCGAATTGGACGCGAGCGCGGCGCGACTCTCGCGCGACACCGGACTGCCGCATCTGAAGACGACCGCAGGCGAGAATGTCTCGGGCACCTACCGGCAGCGTCTAACCCTCACGTCCGGTCGCTTCGCGATGGTCGACAACGGCCTCGGCTTCCAACTCGTGCCGTGGTCGCCGCCGCTCGAGAAAAAACTCGGCCAGCACATCGCCGGCGTCGTCAACGATGGCGGCATCGAATGGAGCCTCGGCCGCAAACGAGGACTGGCACTGTAAGTGCCCAGTGTCGCGAGGGGTCAGAAGAGTCCATCGGCGGAGATCCGCTCGGCGCCAGGAGGGGAAGTTCGGTAGCCTCTCTCTGAAGACAGCAACTGCGCCCGAGCGGATCTTCGCAGGTTGGACGGCATCAAATGCCTTCTGACAAGAAATCACATCCGTGAGCCAGCTTCGACAGGCCCAGCTCTTGACCGTAGTCGGACTACGAATCATATTGGCGTAGTCAGACTACGGAGCAGGTTATGGTGGACCGAACGGTCGTTGCCCGGGTGAAGCGTCAGCGCGAGTACCGTGTGGCAGAAGGCTGGGAACAGGTAACCGTATGGGTGCCGACCGAAGCCGATGCCGAAGACATTCGAAAACTCGCCCGGGAGAGGCGTGAACGCGCCGAAGCGCTCCAAGGGCTCAGTCAGGAGGTAAAGATAGTGAGTCCCGAAACAGAAGCCCGCATCGCAGCGGCGATCGCGGAACACGGGTCAGCGGCCTACAACACACCTTCAGGAGCAGTGCTCGACCTGATGACCCAGCTTGCCGCTGAGGATGATCTGCCAAGTTTTTCGCGAGCAGTTATTATCCTCGCCCGGGCAAAGCCGGCAAACGCGGCCTTTGTCACGGCCGCTGTCCCGCCGAAAGTCTCGAACTTCCTTATCCGCCACCGTAGCATCAGTCCTGCGGCCCTGATGACGTGGACGAACGAGCACTCCGGCTGGGCGGATGAGTTGAAAGAAGCCGTTCGAAAGCCAGATCAGTTCGAACGTGTCGTTGAGGCTATGGCGGAGGCCATCAAGCGCGAAACCTCAAACATTGATGCCAATGGAGGTGTCGGAACCTAATTAAGCGCTCTGCCGTACAGGCTGGCGCTTTTTTTGCCATTAGAGGGATCGATGTTAGCATTTATCGATCTAATCCGAGACTGAGCAAGCATGTCCCGTTCAGAGCTTGTTTCGACTACTGGCGCGGGCTTAGGCTTCCTTGGTGGAGTTCTTCTCGCATATGCTGATTCCCGAGAGATGACGCAGGCCGAGAACCTGAACGCGCTGCCGGATGCGACCGACATGGTGGTGGCGCTCGACCGGCTGCAGGCGATAGCCCCGGCGGTCGAACGCGTCAGCCTCGTCGTCGCCTGGTTCCCGGCTCGGGAGACCGCCTTCGCAACTGAGTCCCCGCCTGCACGTGAAGTGCTGGCCGACAGCCGCACAGTGAAGGGCGGCGGAGCGGCCGGTGTCACGACGCTGGGCGCGGCGGGCGTCGAGCTGGCGCAGAATATCCTCACCGAGACGCTGTCAGCCGGTCTGCCGCTCGTGCCCTATCTCGACACGCTCCGATGGGTGTTCGTCGCCGTCGCGCTCGCGGGCATCTCCGTGACGATCCACGCCCGCCTCGATGACTGGCGGCGGGGGCAGCGGCCGGGCGATTTTTTTTGAGGATCCTCTTGAAGCTCTAGTTGCTGTAGCTCGCATGTTTCCGCACACAGATTGATTCTGGAGAGAAACCGATGGCGCAGGACGGACACGATCACACGCACGGGCACGACTCGCCCGGGGCGTGCTGCGGGTCGGACGGCGAGGCGATGTGCGGCGACGTCGGGCCGGTGGGCAACGTGAATGCCGCGGGCCGCAGTTTTCTGGTCAACGGGCTGGATTGCGCCGAAGAGGTGTCGATCCTGAACAAGGCGCTCGGCCCCGAGGTCGGCGGCACCGAGCATCTGGCCTTCGACGTGATCAACGGGCGGATGACGGTACTCGACAGCGCCAGGTCTCTTCCCGACGACCGTATCATCGCATTGATCGGCAAGATCGGGATGTCGGCATCGGTCTGGGATGCGGGCCGCGCCGAGGTCGACCGCGAGGTGCATCTGAAGCGGCAGAAGTTCTTCACCTCACTTTCGGGTGGCTTCTGGGCAGGCGGGTTTCTTTGGCACGCCGTGGAAACCGGCCCGGCCGGAGCCCTGCAGATATTTTCCGATCATGGGTCGACGGCGATGCCGTTCGTCGAGATCGCGGCGTTCCTGCTGGCGATCGTGTTCGGCGCCTGGCTGGTGGCCCCCAAGGCCTGGTCTTCGGCGCGGCGTCTGGCGCCGGACATGAACCTTCTGATGATTGTCGCGGTCGCCGGGGCCATCGGCCTTGGCGCCTATTTCGAGGCGGCGACGGTCGCCTTCTTCTTCTCGCTCTCGCTTTATCTGGAAAGCTGGAGCGTCGGACGGGCGCGCAATGCCGTGGCGGCGCTTCTTGACCTGGCGCCACCCACCGCGCGGGTGATCCGTGACGACGGAACCGAGGCTGACGTGCCCGCCGCCCAGGTCGTTGTTGGCGATAAATTCATCGTGCGTGGCGGCGACCGGATCGCGCTGGACGGCGAGGTCGTCGCGGGCGCCGGCGGGGTCGATCAGGCGCCGATCACCGGCGAAAGCGCTCTGGTGGCGAAAGAGCCGGGTGACGAGGTTTATGCCGGCACGATCAACGGCGAGGGCACGCTGACCGTGCGCACGACCAAACTGGCCAGCAACACGGTGTTGTCGAAGATCATCCGCATGGTCGGCGACGCCCATTCGCGCCGCGCCGATGTCGAACAATGGGTGGCAAAGTTCGCCCGTATCTATACGCCGATCGTGATGGTGCTCGCCATCCTGATCGCATTCGTGCCGCCGCTCGCCTTTGGCGGGGCCTGGGCGTTCTGGATTTACAACGCGCTGGTGCTGCTGGTTATCGCCTGCCCCTGCGCGTTGGTCATTTCGACGCCGGTGTCCATTGTCGCGGCGCTGGCCTCGTCGGCGCGTAACGGCGTGCTGATCAAGGGCGGCGCCTATGTCGAGGCACCGGCGCGGCTGACTGCGCTGGCCATGGACAAGACCGGCACCATCACCATGGGCGAACCCGAGGTGGCGAGCGTCCATCCCTTGGGCGGCACGTCCGCGCGTGATCTGATCGCGGCGGCGGCAGCACTCGAGGTGCGCTCGTCGCATCCGCTGGCGCGCGCGATCCTAGCGCGGGCCGAACGCGACGGCATCGCGGCGCAGGCCGCCGAGGGCACCCGCACCGTGCCGGGGCGCGGCGTCGAAGGAAACCATGATGGCCGGACGATCTGGCTCGGTTCGGACCGGTTCGCCACCGAGAAGAAGCTGGATGCTGCGATGCCCCGCGACGTCGTGGACCGGATCGAGGGCGCCGGCAGTACGCTGGTCGCGGTTGGCGACGACAACGGTCTTCTGGGCCTGATCGAACTGCGCGACCGGATCCGCCCCGATGCTAGGGGGGTCGTCGCCAAACTGCACGCACAGGGTGTGAAGACCATCGTCATGCTGACCGGTGACAACGAACGCACGGCGCGCGCGGTGGCCGCCGAGGTTGGCATCGACGAGGTGCGAGCCGGGCTTCTGCCCGAGGACAAGGTCGAGGCCATCGAGGAACTGGTGAACCGCCACGACATGGTGGCGATGATCGGTGACGGGGTGAATGATGCGCCAGCGATGGCACGGGCGCATTTCGCCATCGCCATGGGCGCGGTTGGCTCGGACGCGGCGATCGAGACGGCGGACATCGCGCTGATGACCGACGATATCGGTAAGGTGCCGTGGCTGATCGGTCATTCGCGGCGCACGATGTGGATCATCCGCCAGAACATCGGCCTGTCGCTGGCGACCAAGGCCGCCTTTGTCGGCCTAACCGCATTTGGCATGGCGACGATGTGGGGCGCGATCGCTGCGGACGTAGGCGTTTCGCTGATCGTGGTCGCCAATGCGCTGCGGCTCCTGCGGGCGCCGGGCGATGGCGCCGCGCCCAAGGGCGGAGAGGAGGTAGGCGAGCGAATGGCTCAGGGAGCGCTGGCGCATGGTCATTGAACTGAAGGAACCCGGAAAGGAGCCCGAGAGGAAGATGCCGGACAAGCTGACATCCATGCTCTGCCCGGTGTGCAAGGTGGCCCTGACGATGTCGGACCGCCAAGGGGTCGAGATCGACTATTGCCCGCAATGCCGGGGCGTCTGGCTGGACCGGGGCGAACTGGACAAGCTCTTCGAGCGCAGCGCCGCCGAGACGGTTCCGGCGCAGCCGACACCTGGCCCCGACCGCCGCGATTATGACGATGAGAACTATCGCGGTCGCGGCGAACACGGCAAACATGGCGGGTACCGCAAGCACGGCGGCTATCGCCGCAAGTCCTGGCTGCAGGAACTGTTCGATTGATGCGGGTGCCAGCACTGCAGGATCAGGCGCTGTCAACCGATAATAGCCGGAGCTCAACGGAGGCTTGACGATGAGCGCGGGAGATGCGGACGCATTGCCCGGCCCTGCCGGCACCGCCGCCGGACGGCACAGCAGCGGGCTGAAATGGGCGCTGGCGATGACCTCGACCTTTCTGGTGGTCGAGGTCGTGGGCGGGCTCTGGACCGGCAGTCTGGCGCTGATCGCCGATGCGGCCCACATGCTGACCGATGTCGGCGGGCTTTTGCTGGCGCTGGTCGCGATCCGGTTCGCGGCACGTCCCGCGACGCCGGAAAAGACCTTCGGCTATGTGCGGATGGAAGTCCTGTCAGCGCTGGCCAACGCGGTCGTGCTGCTGCTCCTGACGGTCTACATCCTCTACGAGGCCTATCAGCGGTTCCTTGCGCCGCCCGAAATACTGAGCGGGCCGATGCTGGTGGTCGCCGTCGTCGGCCTTGCGGTCAATCTCGTCTCGATGCGGCTGCTGCATGCGGGATCGAAGGAAAGCCTGAACCTGAAGGGCGCCTATTTCGAGGTTCTGGCCGACATGCTTGGCTCGGTCGGCGTGATCATGGCGGCACTGGTGATCATGCTGACCGGCTGGACGCTGGCCGATCCGATCATCGGCGCCGGTATCGGGCTCTTCATCGTGCCGCGCACCTGGATTTTGTTGAAGAGTGCGGTCAACATCCTGATGGAGGGCACCCCGCCCGAAGTCGATATCGGGCTTCTGGAGCGGCAGTTGGTGGACCTGCCAGGGGTTACGGCGGTGCACGATCTGCATGTCTGGACCCTGACCTCGGGCCTCGATTCGATGAGTTGTCATCTCGTCGTCGATGACATCGAGACGCGGCGCGACGTGCTCATCGCCGCGCAGAAGGCGATGCGCGAGGGCTTCGGCGTCACCCATACCACGATCCAGATCGAGGATGCGGCACTGCGCGAGGCCGAGGGCGAGACGCATCACTGAGCGAAGTAGCGGAGTTACAGGAGGCGAAATGGGACATCACCGAAAGCGGCGTGGCCACGACGAGCCGTGGTATTCCAGATCTCGCGGCGGCGAGGGCTGGCTCGCCTATGATGAGGCGCCACGCCGGAAACGACTTCCTCTGGGTTTGATCGTGATCGGGTTGATTATCTGGTCGCTTTTGGCCTGGGGCGCTTACCTGCTGGTCGACCCGGTGCTGGGCTGGTTCGCGGGCTCAGTCCGCCCGCTGGCCGATGCCGGCACTGGCGTCGCGCGCTGGTTCGGGCTGGAGCAACAGGCGGCGGCTTCGCGCGATGTCGCTAATGTCGATGGGCTGGCGGGCGGGCTGATCGGGCTGGTTCACGTCGTGGCCGAACCCGCGATCCTCATTCTATGGGTGCTGGGCAGCCTGGCACTTCTGGCCGCTCCGTTGGTCCCGTCGCGCCTTGGCGGCGGGCGCCGGACATCCTTGCACTGAGCGGGGCCACAGACGCGCCATCAAGATTTCACGGGGCGCTGGCGCCGTGAACGCCAGAGCTCCGACAGCAGCAGAAGACCGACGCCGCCGACCACCGCAACATCGGCCAGGTTGAACGCCGGCCAGTGCCATGCGCCGACATAGATATCCAGGAAATCCGACACCCCGCCAAAACGCAGCCGATCCGTCACATTTCCGAGCGCGCCGCCGATGACGAGGCCGTAGGCGGCGGCATCCACACGGCTGCCGGTCCGCGCCAGCAGGATCCCCAGCCAGACAATGATGGCGAGCGCCGGCCCGGACAAAGCCCACCATGGCGCGCCGCCCAGCATCCCGAAGGTGACGCCATCATTGCGCAGGAAGATCAGGTTGAAGCCGGGCACAACCGGAATGCCACCCGTCAGTGTGTCACTGTAGGCGGTGGCTGCAGACTTGCTGATCTGGTCGGCGGCGAGGGCGAATGTGATGCAGACAGCGCCAAGCGATCTTGCCGCGGTCATGGCATTGGCCCGGTCGCATCGGGTGCAAGGATCGGCACATCGACGGTCAGATCGTTGCCGCCGTAGAACTTCAGCCGCGATGGCAGGGTTTCACCTTCGACGAGGGGGATCTCCAAATCAAGAAGCATGACATGCAGACCGCAGGGCGCGAGAACGAGGCTTTCGCCGGCCTCAATCCGCAGATTCGGCGAGGCGCTCATCCGGGTGGCGCCCTGAGCGTCCGTTTCGGTCTTGTGCAGGGTCTCGATCGACGCCCGGTCTGTCCTCACGCCAATCAGGTCGATCCGGGTCTGATCGGGGTTGCTGATCGTAAAATACACAGCTGCGGTCCTGTTGTCCGGGGTGGGGTCCAGTCATCTTTGATGACCAGATCATCGTCCGCCGGCGCCGGCTGGGCGTAAGCGTGAATCGTTGAGAAAGCCAGCACAACACTCGTTGCTATCCCCAGTGAGATTGTTCTTCATCGAGTTGCTTTCCACCCTTCGAATGTGCCGTCCTGCCAAAGCCGGGATCCGCGGCGATGGCGGCAATCTGCAACCTCCAGCAACTGTAAGTGCAAGCAGAATTTTTATATTGCAGTGCATTCTCCGCCCTTTCCTGCATCCCTGCGCGTCAGCCAAGCGAGACAATGAAAACGCCCGTCCCGATGGCAAGGCCGAACATCGTCAGGGCGGTGAAGCCGAGGAGAAGGCCAAGCCGCCTGCTCGATGCCAACACGAGCGTGCGATCTCCGTTCCCTTGCCCCTCGGCCTCGGGGGCGGCATACTCCGGTCCGGAGTAGCCGTACCCTTGGCGAAGGCGCTTTTCCTCCGTCAGGTTCCAGTCGTGGATGACGATGGCAATCGCGATGATCATCATCATGCTTGCAGGTACCCAGAGGATGAATTCACCCGCGGTCTCGTCGGTGAGCGGCACGATAAAGAACGGTGGTCTTGAAGACTGTGATCGCACCCAGAAGGATGTTCGTTACGATCGTCGCGAAGAGTAGCAGAATGCGCAGAAGGTGCGGACGGTACGTCGCGCCTGCCGAAGACCATTGCGAAAAATAGAAGGCCTGTGGCCAGCATCGTCAGGTGCATCGCCCAATGAATCAACGAATTGAGTAGGGCGGCGTTGTGAACCGGCGGGATCTGCCAGACATAGAGCGACAATACGAACAGGACAAAGGACACTAGAGCGGTTTGATCGTATTCGGAGTCGATGATTTGCGTTGGCGGGCGTCGCGTGATTCGCTTCTCGAAACGTTTGAGGAGGCTTTCATGGCTCGAGCTTACGGTATCGATTTGCGCAAGCGTGTGATTGAAGCGATCGCGAGCGGTTTTTCGACCCGGGAGGCGGGCCGCCGGTTTGCCATTGGAGAATCCACGGCAGGATCCTGGCATCGGGACTGGCGTTCCACGGGGCGGATGGAGCCCGGCCGGCAAGGCCAGCCCGAAGGCTCGAAACTGGACGCGCACGAGGCCTTCATTCTCGCTTTGGTCGACACGGACGACAAGGACATCACGCTCGCCGAGATTGCCGAGCGCCTGGAAACCGAGCGCGGCGTCAGCACGTGCCCATCCTTGATCCATAAGTTCTTCAAGAAGCGCGGGTTCACGTATAAAAAAAGACGGCACATGCGTCGGAGCAGCAGCGTGAGGACGTTCTTGCCGAGCGCGAGCGCTGGTTTGACGAGCAACTCGACCTCGACCCGCGCAAATTGGTCTTCATCGATGAAAGTGGGTTGAACACCAAGATGGCTCGGCTGCGTGGCCGCTCCAAACGCGGCGAGCGTTGCAGGGCCGCCGTGCCGCACGGCCATTGGAAATCCACCACCTTCACCGCCGGTCTTCGTCTCGACGGGATCGTCGCGCCGTGGCTTCTCGACGGCGCGATGGATGGCGAAGCGTTCCTCGTCTATGTCCGCAAGGTCCTCGCGCCGACGCTCTCGCATGGCGACATCGTCGTCATGGACAATCTTCCGGCGCACAAGGTCGCCGGCGTCAAGGAGGCGATCGAAGAGGCCGGAGCGACGCTCCGCTTCCTGCCGCCCTATTCCCCGGACTTCAACCCGATCGAAATGGCGTTCTCGAAGATCAAGGCGTTCCTGCGAAAGCTCGCAAAACGCTCCATTCCGGACCTCTGGAACGCCGTCACGCTCGCCCTCGATATCTTCGAGCCCGAGGAATTCGAAAACCTGTTCGCCCATACCGGATATGACCCGGATTAACGCGAATCTGCTCTAGCGGGCGGGTGAGTAGATTGTATGCGGATGACAGGGGCCGCTCTTCATCAGGGGAGCCGCCACTCGGCGACGCACACGTTTCGGCAGGCCTGCGACAAGCGCGCCCTGCGGGCGCGCCAGAACGACCAGCATCGGCCCTATCATGTGCAAGATCAGATGCTGGATCTGATGCGCCAAGAACAGCCGCTCGCCCATTGGGTCGATCGGCGATTGCAACGACAGAAAGAGTGTCAGCATGCCCATCATGAACAGGACGTGCCGGATGACCGACACCGGCCGCGTCACCGGCCGCGTCACCGACCGCCGCCGAAACGCGCCGCGCGCGTAGACCACCAGAATCAGCAGAATCGGGCCGCTGATTTCGGGCGTCAGGCTCCAGGCAAACCAGGCGGCACCAGCGTCAGGCCTTCGCCGCCATGGGCAAGCGCGGCTTCAGGAGCCAGCGCGGCCGCCGCAAATGCGAGAGCGCCCCGCAACCGGCGAGGTGGCGGCATTCCGCCGGGAGGAGTTGAAGCGGCTCTCACGTCGAAATCCTGCGGTTAGAGCGCGTAAACGATCGTGGAAACGGTGATCATCACGGTTGCGAACATCGCCGCCGAAATCAGCGCCAGAGTCCATCCCATGCGGCAGTTGGGATCTGCGACCTTGAGGCGCAGTTCATATGCGGTTTCGGGAAACTCGAGCATTGCGGCGTTCGATCCGGTCCAGTTGTGGCGGTCGTTCCAGCGCCGGACCTCGGCTGCGTTCCATCCGTTAAAAACCAGCATGATCGCCGCGACGATGACCATCGACGAGGGTACCCAGATCGTATAGCCGCCCGCCATTTCGTCGGTCAGTGGCGCAAAATCCCAGAGCCGCCCGGCAATATCATAGCCGGAATAGAGCACGACCTCTTTCAACGTCGTAAGCGAGCCGAGCAGGATGTTCGACAGGATGACACCCACGAGCGCCAGTAGCCGCAGGCTCTGGGTCGCGCCCTCGGGCGCGTCGCGCCGGTCGAGCACGACGGCGAAGAAGAGCAGCCCCGCCAGCACCATGCCCATATGCGCCAACAGCGCCAGCGGCGGCGCTGCAAGGGCGGCGTTGTGCAGCACGGGCACCTGCCAGAGATAGAGCGAGGCGACCAGCAGAGCGAAACTGACGTCGAGGCGGGTCAGTACGCGCACCGCCCATCGGACGGCTGGGCGGTCGCCGAACCGCGTCAACCCGCGCCGAAAACCGTCAGGAAGCCCTGCGCGCAGGGCCGGCCAAGGGTAAGCCAGAATGATGAGCATCGGTCCGAGCAGCCGGATCAGGAGGTGCTGCACCTGATGCGCAAAAAACAGGGCATGCCCGGCGGTCGCCAGCGGGTCGTCGAAGGCAAACACCAGAAACGCCGCCCCGGCCGCGAACAGGGTATGCCGGACTACGCCGACGCGCTCGCGCATCAGCCTCGGACGGGCCGCACCGCGCAGATACAGCCAGATCGACCCGGCGAGTGTCGCCAGGACGACCGGCGAGAGCGCCGGACCGAAGGGATCGAAACTTGCCGCGGTCATGGCGACTCCTGAATGGGGTTTCGAACGATTTTGGCAACATGCACTTCGCCACTCGCGATCGCCAGCCCGGGACCGGAAGTCGTGAGACTCCAGTCCCGGCTTCGGTCAATTGACCGAGATGATGAGCGAGGGCTTCTGCATCGCCCATACCACGATCCAGATCGAGGATGCGGCACTGCGCGAAGCCGAGGGCGAGACGCATAGCTGAGGGGAGCAGCCGAGGCGAGAGAGCTATGGCGGAATCTAGGTGATGGAGGTTTGAGAAGGGCGGCGTATCGAGGCGGGTGACGAGCCTGCCAGACCCTCCAGAAGGAGATGGTGTGGTTGCCGCCCTTCTTGAGGCGGCATCGCAATGTGCCATTGTTGTGGTATCACTGAACATCAGTCGGAGGACGACAACCATGACGAAAGATACGACGATCGGTGTCGATCTTGCCAAGAACGTTTTTCAACTCCACGGCGCTTCGATGAATGGAGATCTGCGGTTCCTCAAAAGGCTTTCCCGTCGGAAATTCTGGGACTTGATGGCTGGACAGCGGCCTGCGGTGGTGGCGATGGAAGCCAGCGGCAGCGCCAATTTCTGGGCGCGAGAGTTGGCCAAGCCGGTCATGAGGTGAAGCTGATCCCACCTCATTATGTGAAGCCATTCGTCGAGCGGCAAAAGAACGATGCCGCCGACGCAGACGCGTGCCGTGACCAGCGTGCGGATCAGCATGCTGTCGAAGCCCTTCACTCGGACTTCCCGGAAGAAGCCGATCTCGGCCAGATGCGACAGGCCGTCGGCATCGTTCGCATCGGTCTTGTTCGGCGCCATGTCGAGCGCGGCTTTGGCGTGGCGCGCATCGATGCAGATCGCGGGCACACCTTCCGCCATCAGGGCGTGATAAAACCAAACCGACTACGGCCCCGTCTCGAACACGACACGTTCGGCATGGGGAGCGCGCTTGCGGATCAACGCCGCAAGAAGCCGAGGGTCGGAGGCGCACTTGCCGCGCCAGACCCTCTTGCCGTCCTGCCGGATTGAGACCGCGGTCTCTTTCATGGAAACGTCGAGACCAATATACTGCTGCATGGCTGTCCTCCGTTCGATGACTGGGCCCGGTGCCAATCGTGAGCCCGTTTCTTCATCCTATCGGGGGACAGCCAACCAGACATTCGAACAGTGCCGCAGAGCCAACTTCCGCTGGCTGTCGCTCCCGCGATTACATCAAGCTCGTTCTTCGTACGCCTCACGGCGCCGGAAACCCTTCCTGAAAGCAGCCGCCACCATCTCATACGCTTTCCCCTGTGTTTGTCCTCCAATCTCGCCGGGGCTACGACCCGCGATGGGGACGCCTTGTAATTATCAGCCCCGGCCACCGACCTTGATGGCACTTGTTATCGGGGACCATGCCTTGTCCGCCACGAAAGTCCTCTGGGGCCAGATCACCATTGTCTTCCTGATCGTGCTCGCCACGACCTGGACGGCGACGGAGTGGACGGCGTGGAGGCTTGGCTTCCAGCCGCAGCTCGGCGCGCCCTGGTTCGATCTGGCGGGCGTCCCGTTCTACTACCCGCCAGCCTTCTTCTGGTGGTGGTACTTTTACGACGCCTATGCGCAGGAGATCTTCGTCGAGGGGGCGTTCATCGCAGCCTCGGGCGGATTCATTTCCGTGGCCGTGGCAATCGGCATGTCGGTCTGGCGGGCGCGCGAGGCCAAGAACGTCGAGACCTACGGCTCGGCACGCTGGGCAAAGCCCGGTGAGGTCAAAGCCGCCGGCCTGCTCGTCCCGGATGGGGTGGTGCTCGGCAAGCTCGATCGCGATTATCTCCGTCATGATGGACCTGAGCACGTGCTCTGCTTCGCCCCGACACGATCCGGCAAGGGGATCGGCCTCGTCGTGCCGACCCTGCTGACCTGGTCTGGCTCGGCGATCGTCCACGACATCAAGGGCGAGAACTGGCAGCTCACGGCAGGCTTTCGCGCCAGGCACGGGCGGGTGCTGCTGTTCGATCCCACGAACGCGAAATCCTCCGCCTACAATCCGCTCCTCGAGGTGCGGCGCGGCGAGTGGGAGGTGCGCGACGTCCAGAACGTCGCCGACGTGCTGGTCGATCCCGAGGGCTCGCTGGAAAAGCGGAACCATTGGGAGAAGACCAGCCATTCGCTGCTCGTCGGCGCCATCCTGCATGTCCTCTACGCCGAGCCCGACAAGACGCTGGCCGGCGTCGCCGGGTTCCTGTCGGATCCGAAGCGGCCGATCGAGGCGACGCTCGCGGCGATGATGACGACGCCGCATCTCGGAGAGGCAGGTCCGCATCCCGTCGTCGCCTCGACGGCGCGCGAGCTCCTGAACAAATCCGACAACGAGCGCTCCGGCGTGCTCTCCACCGCGATGTCGTTTCTCGGACTCTATCGCGATCCCGTCGTCGCGGAGGTGACGCGACGCTGCGACTGGCGGATCGCTGACCTGACCGCCGAGCGCCGACCGGCAACGCTCTATTTGGTCGTGCCGCCTTCCGACATCTCGCGCACGAAGCCGCTCATCCGGCTGGTGCTCAACCAGATCGGCCGCCGCCTGACCGAAGATCTTCATGCGAAGGACCGCCGCCACCGCGTCCTGATGATGCTCGACGAGTTCCCGGCGCTCGGGCGGCTCGACTTCTTCGAGAGTGCCTTGGCCTTCATGGCGGGATACGGATTGAAGGCCTTCCTCATCGCGCAATCGCTCAATCAGATCGAGAAGGCGTACGGCCCAAACAACGCAATCCTCGACAACTGCCATGTCCGCGTGAGCTTCGCCACGAATGACGAGAGGACGGCCAAGCGCGTTTCGGACGCCCTCGGCACCGCCACCGAGATGAAGGCGATGAAGAACTATGCGGGGCATCGGCTGTCGCCGTGGCTGGGGCACCTCATGGTCTCGCGCTCGGAAACGGCGCGGCCTTTGCTCACGCCCGGCGAGGTGATGCAGCTCCCGCCCAGCGACGAGATCGTCATGCTGTCCGGCACGCCGCCGATCCGGGCGAAGAAAGCCCGCTATTACGAAGACGGGCGGTTCAAGGAGCGCGTCCTGCCGCCGCCCGATCCATCGAAGAGCGGCCGGTCGTCGCGCCAGGACAACTGGTCGGCGCTCTGCTCTCAAAAACCTTCGCCGGCGGCCCTCACCGTGGCCGGAAGGACAGGGCAGGACGCAGCCAATAGTGGCCTGCGCCGCGAACCCGAGTTGCCCGATCACGTCGCCGTCGCCAAGGAGATCGACCAACCGAAGCCGATGCAAGAATTCGCGATGGTCGACGACGAGCCGGAGGACGCCGCCCGCCAGGGCCGCATCCTGCGCCAACAGATGCGCGGGGTTGCACGCCAGGTCGCGCTCGACCCCAACGACGGCATCGAGATGTGAGGCAGGACCCATGCGCGACCGGATGAATGTCTATTTTCCACCCGAGATGCTGAAGCAGATCGCCGAGCTTGCCGATCGCAAGAAGCTCTCGCGTTCGGCGATCGTCGAGGCGGCGGTCGCCTCCTTCCTGTCGCCAGACGGCGCCGACCGGCGCGAGGCGGCTTTCACCCGCCGCCTCGATCGGCTCTCACGACAGGTGCAGCGCATGGAGCGCGATCTCGGTGTCACCGCGGAAACGCTGGCGCTGTTCGTCCGCTTCTGGCTGACCATCACGCCACCCCTGCCCAACGACGCCCAGGCCGCCGCTCAGATCAAGGGCCGCGAGCGGTTTGAGGGGTTCATCGAGGTGCTGGGCCGGAGGCTACAAAAGGGGCAGAGCTTCCTTCGAGAAATTCCCGACGATATCGGCGGCACCGTGCCGTCCGAAGGATCTGACGATTCGAGCAAGCACGACTGACAATCACCTTCGAGGAAGAAAGAGCGGCATCAGCATCTCGCCCTTCTTTTCTATTCCTACGCCACGGTGCGACGACGTCTTGAAGTTGTTGTCAGCTCCCATTTTCTGCCCCTTCTAATCATCCCCGATCCAGGGCCGCTTTTCGCGGTCCCGCAAAGGACGGGGACGACGTGGCGACATCTCACCAGCAATCCGAGGCGATCTCACGCGGCGCGCGCATGCTGCGCACGGCGCTCGGCCCCGCCATCGCTGGGTTCCTGGAAGATCCGCAGATCGTCGAGGTGATGCTCAACCCCGATGGGCGGCTCTGGATCGACCATCTCTCCGAAGGGCTCGCTGATACGGGTGAACGGCTGTCGCCGGCCGATGGCGAGCGGATCGTCCGCTTGGTCGCCCACCATGTCGGCGCCGAGGTCCATCCCGGTTCACCGCGGGTCTCGGCGGAGCTGCCCGAGACGGGGGAGCGGTTCGAGGGCCTGTTGCCGCCGGTGGTGGCCGCCCCGGCCTTCGCTATCCGCAAGCCCGCCGTCGCCGTCTTCTCCCTCGGCGACTACGTCGCCGCCGGCATCATGACCGACGGTCAGGCCGAGGCGCTGCGTGCGTCCGTCGCCGCGCGAAAGAACATCCTCGTCGCCGGCGGCACTTCGACCGGCAAGACGACCCTGACCAACGCGCTTCTTGCCGAGGTCGCCAAGACAAGCGACCGCGTGGTGCTGATTGAGGATACGCGCGAACTGCAATGCGCCGCGCCGAACCTCGTCGCGCTGCGCACCAAGGACGGTGTCGCCTCGCTGTCGGAACTCGTGCGCTCCTCGCTCCGCCTTCGTCCCGACCGCATCCCGATCGGCGAGGTCCGCGGCTCGGAAGCGCTCGATCTTTTGAAGGCTTGGGGCACGGGTCATCCCGGTGGCGTCGGCACCATCCACGCCGGCAGCGCCATCGGGAGCTTACGCCGTCTCGAGCAGCTCATCCAGGAAGCCGTCGTCACCGTGCCGCGCGCCCTGATCGCCGAGACCATCGATGTCATCGCCGTCTTAGCCGGACGCGGCGCCATGCGCCGCCTCGTCGAACTCGCCACCGTTGAGGGCCTCCGGCCGTCCGGCGACTACCGGATCACGGCGACCATCGCCGCGCCGGGCCCCCTCCCCTTCGACAACCAGATCCTCGCAGGAGATCCGTCATGATCCAACACGCTTCAACCATCCGCCGTCGCATCGCGACCGCGGCCCTGGCGACCTTCGCCACCCTGTCGCTATCGCCCGCCGCCCAGGCCGCGGGTTCGTCCATGCCTTGGGAGGCCCCACTCCAGTCGATCCTCGAATCCATTGAGGGGCCGGTCGCCAAGATCATCGCGGTGATGATCATCATCATCACCGGCCTGACGCTGGCTTTCGGCGACAGCAGCGGCGGCGCCCGCAAGCTCATCCAGATCGTGTTCGGACTATCGATCGCCTTTGCCGCGAGCTCCTTCTTCCTGTCGTTCTTCTCATTCGGCGGCGGGGCGCTCGTCTGATGCCGGACTTCGCTTCCGACGCGTCCGTCGGCGGGTTCTTCGCGCCCGTGCACCGAGCCCTGACCGAGCCGATCCTGCTCGGCGGTGCGCCACGTTCGCTCGCCATCCTCAACGGGACACTCGCGGCGGCGCTCGGCCTCGGCCTGCGGCTCTGGCTGGTCGGCCTGGCGCTCTGGGCGATCGGCCACTTCGCGGCGGTCTGGGCGGCCAAGCGCGATCCGCTGTTCGTGGATGTCGTACGCCGGCATCTGCGCATTCCCGGCCATCTGAACGTCTGAGCCGGGGAGACCGCTACCCGTGATGAACCTTGCAGAGTACCGCCGCACCTCGACCCGTCTCGCCGACTTCCTTCCCTGGGTCGCCCTCGCCGGCCAGGGCGTCGTCCTCAACAAGGACGGCTCGTTCCAACGCACCGCCCGCTTCCGAGGCCCCGACCTCGACAGCGCGGTGCCCGCCGAGCTGGTCGGCGTCGCCGGGCGCCTCAACAACGCTTTCCGCCGCCTCGGCTCCGGCTGGGCAATCTTCGTCGAAGCCCAGCGCCATCGCGCCGGCGCCTATCCGGCCAGCACCTTCCGCGAGGCAGCGTCGGCACTGATCGACGCGGAGCGCAAAGCAGATTTCGAGGAGGAAGGCGCGCATCTCGAGTCGAGTTATTTCCTCACGCTTCTCTATCTGCCCCCTGCCGAGGACGTCGCCCGCGCCGAGAGCTGGCTCTACGAGGGCAAGGCGCAGGGCCGCGTTGACGCGCGCGAACTCCTGCGCGGCTTCGTCGACCGAACCGACCGCCTGCTCCAGCTTATCGAGGGCTTCATGCCCGAATGCGCATGGCTGGATGACGCCGAGACGCTAACCTACCTGCATTCGACCATCTCGACGAAGCGGAACCGCGTCCGCCTCCCCGAGATCCCGATGTATCTCGACGCGTTGCTGGCCGACCAGCCACTCACCGGCGGGCTCGAACCGCGGCTGGGCAGCGCGCATCTCCGAATCCTCACCATCATCGGCTTCCCGACAGCGACGACGCCCGGAATCCTGGACGAGCTGAACCGGCTCGCCTTTCCCTATCGCTGGTCGACCCGCGCCGTGATGCTCGACAAGACCGAGGCGACGCGCCTGCTGACCAGGATCCGCCGGCAGTGGTTCGCCAAGCGGAAGTCGGTCGCCGCCATCCTGAAAGAAGTGATGACCAACGAGGCGTCAACGCTCGTCGACAGCGACGCCGCCAACAAGGCGGCGGATGCCGATCTGGCGCTGCAGGAACTCGGCTCCGACCTGATCGGCCAGGCCTATGTCACGGCGACCGTCACGGTCTGGGATGAGAACCCGGCTATCGCCGACGAGAAGGTGCGACTCGTCGAGAAGGTGATCCAGGGCCGTGACTTCACCGCGATGACCGAGACCATCAACGCAGCGGACGCCTGGCTCGGCAGTCTGCCGGGCCATGTCTACGCCAATGTCCGGCAGCCGCCGGTCTCCACCCTCAATCTCGCCCATATGATCCCGCTGTCGGCGGTCTGGGCGGGTGAGGTGCGGGACGAGCATTTAGCAGCGCCCCCTCTCCTCTTCGGCCGGACCGAAGGCTCGACACCCTTCCGGTTTTCCCTGCATGTCGGTGATGTCGGCCATACCCTCGTCGTCGGCCCGACCGGCGCCGGCAAGTCGGTTCTGCTGGCACTGATGGCCTTGCAGTTCCGCCGCTATCAGAACTCGCAGGTCTTCGCCTTCGACTTCGGCGGCTCGATCCGCGCCGCCGCTCTCGCTTGTGGTGGCGACTGGCACGATCTCGGCGGCGAACTGACCGATGGTGCGGCCGCCTCGGTCTCGCTCCAGCCGCTGGCCCGGATCCACGAGACGCCCAAGCGCGCCTGGGCCGCCGACTGGATCGTCGCCATCCTGATGCGCGAGGGCGTCACCATCACGCCGGACGTAAAGGAGTTGCTCTGGTCGGCGCTGACCTCGCTGGCGTCGGCACCACTCGCGGAGAGGACGCTCACCGGCCTCTCCGTCCTCCTGCAATCCTCGGCCCTGAAGCAGGCGTTGAAGCCCTATTGCGTCGGCGGGCCCTATGGCCGGCTGCTCGATTCCGAAGCCGAACGGCTCGGCGAGGCATCGGTCCAGGTCTACGAGACCGAGGGACTGATCGGCACGGGGGCGGCGCCTGCCGTCCTGGCCTACCTGTTCCACCGCATCGAGGACCGTCTCGACGGGCGGCCGACCCTCTTGATCGTGGACGAGGGCTGGCTGGCGCTCGACGACCAGGGTTTCGCCGGCCAGCTCCGCGAGTGGCTGAAGACGCTGAGGAAGAAGAACGCCTCTGTCGTGTTCGCGACGCAGTCGCTCTCCGACATCGACAGTTCGGTGATTGCGCCGGCGATCATCGAGAGCTGTCAGACCCGTCTGCTGCTGCCGAACGAGCGCGCCATCGAGCCGCAGATCACCGCCATCTATCGCCGTTTCGGCCTCAACGACCGGCAGATCGAGATCCTCGCGCGGGCAACGCCGAAGCGCGACTATTACTGCCAGTCCCGGCGCGGCAACCGGCTCTTCGAGCTCGGCCTTGGCGAGGTCGCGCTGGCGCTCTGCGCCACCTCCTCGAAATCCGACCAGGCCGCCATCGAGCGGATCCTCGCAAGCCAAGGCCGCGACGGCTTCCTCCCCGCGTGGCTGCGCGAGCGCGACGTCGCCTGGGCGGCCGACCTCATCCCCGATCTCATCAATCTCGACAGGGCGGAACCGCCCTCCGAGCGCAACGAGCCGATCGGACCGAGCGCCACGACCGACCCGACGCCACCCACGGAAAAGGAGACTTCCCGATGACCCGTAAACCCTTGTCGAAGCTGAGCTTCGCCGCGCTGATGCTGGCGACCCCTGTCGCGATCTCGCCGATCCTGACCGTGCCAGCCCATGCCTGGGGCATCGTCTACGATCCGAGCAATTACGCGCAGAACGTCATCCAGGCGGCCCGCGCGCTCGAACAGATCAACAACCAGATCACCTCGCTCCAGAACGAAGCCCAGGAGCTGATCAACCAGGCCCGCAACCTCGCGAGCCTGCCCACCTCCTCGCTGCAGCAGCTGCAGCAGTCTGTGCAGCGCACGCAAGCGCTGCTCTCCGAGGCCCAGAACATCGCCTTCGATGTCGGCGACGTGGATCGTGCGTTCCAGACCACCTATGACGAGGCCACGATCTCGACCGCCGACCAGGACCTGATCGCCGCCGCCCGCGAGCGCTGGCGGAATACGCTCAGTGGGCTGCGGGACGCCCTGCGCGTGCAGGCCGGTGTCGTCGGCAACATCGACAGGACCCAGGCCGAGATGTCGGCGCTGGTGGAGGCAAGCCAGGGCGCCGTCGGCGCGCTTCAGGCAACGCAGGCGGGCAACCAGCTCCTCGCTCTTCAGGCGCAGCAGCTCGCCGACCTTACCGCGGTCGTGGCGGCGAACGGGCGAGCTGACGCCTTGTCCGCGGCGGAACAGACCGCTGCCGCCGAACAGGGTCGAGAGCAGCGTCGCCGGTTCCTCACTCCGGGCGCCGGCTACCAGCCGGGCAACGCCCGCATGTTCCCGAACGGGAACTGAGAACGATGGACGGAAAGATACTCGCCCGGATCGCGGCCGTGATCGTCGTTGCCGTCGCATTGACGGCAACGACGGTCGAGATGGCCCGCGAAGAAGAGCCGGTAATCCCGGCGTCCTCGGTGAGACCCGCGGAGCATTTGGCGTTCGGTCCCCTGCGGACCGAGCTGACCCGCTGCCAGGCGCTGGGCGAGGCGGCGGCGCGCGAGCCCATGTGCCTTAGCGCCTGGGCCGAGAACCGCCGCCGCTTTCTCGGCATCGAGACCGGACCGACCGCGCGCCGACCCGATGCATCGGTCATGCCGGCGACGGAGGCGCGTTAGAACCATGGGCGGCACCGGCGTCATCGACCGCTTCCTCGAGGTCTTCACCCGCTACATCGATTCCGGCTTCGGCCTGCTCGGCGGCGAGATCGCCTTCATCGCCACCACGCTGATCGTCATCGACGTGACGCTCGCGGCCCTGTTCTGGTCCTGGGGCGCCGATGACGACATCGTCGCCCGGCTGGTGAAGAAGACCCTGTTCGTCGGCGTCTTCGCCTACCTCATCTCCAACTGGAACAGCCTCGCCCGGATCATCTTCGAGAGCTTCGCCGGCCTCGGGCTCCAGGCGAGCGGCACGGGCTTCACCTCGGCCGATCTCATGCGTCCGGGCCGCGTCGCGCAGACAGGGCTCGATGCCGGACGCCCATTGCTGGAATCGATCTCCGGCCTGATGGGCTACATCTCGTTCTTCGAGAACTTCATCCAGATCGCCTGCCTGTTCCTCGCCTGGGCGCTGGTGTTGCTCGCCTTCTTCATCCTCGCCGTCCAGCTCTTTGTCACGCTGATCGAGTTCAAGTTGACGACGCTCGCCGGCTTCGTCCTCATCCCCTTCGGGCTGTTCGGCAAGTCCGCCTTCATGGCCGAGCGGGTCCTTGGCAACGTCATCTCGTCGGGCATCAAGGTCCTGATGCTCGCCGTCATCATCGGCATCGGCTCCACCCTGTTCGGCGAGTTCACCGCCGGCTTCGGCGAAGCGGAGCCGACCATCGACGACGCCATGGCGATCGTGCTCGCCGCTTTGTCGCTGCTCGGCCTCGGCATCTTCGGCCCTAGCATCGCCGGCGGCATCGTCTCGGGCGGTCCGCAGCTCGGCGCCGGCGCCGCCGTTGGCACGGGACTTGCCGCCGGCGGAATGGTGATGGCGGGCGTCGGCGGCGCCGGTCTCGCCGCAAGGGGCGGAGCGGCGGCGCTCTCCGGGGGAGCAGCAGCCATTCGCGGCGGCGCGGCCGTCGCCGGTGGCGCCTTGACCGCCTACGGCCTCTCATCGGCCGGACAATCCGGCGCCGCCGGCGTGGCATCGGGCCTTGGCGGCGTTGCTCGCGCCGGCGGGAGCGCGGCGATGTCGCCCCTCCGCCGGGCTGCGTCGGGTGCGACTGGAAGCCTGAGGAACAGTTTTGCCGCCGGCGGCAGGGCCGCATCCGCGTTGAGCGGCGGCGCATCGTCTATGGGCTCCGTCAGCAGTGGAGCCGCCGAGATCGCCGGCTCGCCGTCTTCCGATACCCCGCCGGCCTGGGCCCGGCGCATGAAGCGCTCACAAACCCTCAGTCATGGCGCCACGGCCGTCGGCCATGCCGTCCGCTCCGGCGACGCCCATGGCGGCGGCTCCTCCGTCAACCTCTCCGAAAGCGACCGCTGACCCATGTTCAAACGACCCTCGACCCACTACGGCAAGACCCCCGAGCCCGAGACGCCCTACCAACGGGCCGCGCAGGTCTGGGACGAGCGCATCGGCTCGGCCCGTGTCCAGGCGAAGAACTGGCGGCTGATGGCCTTCGGCTCGCTCCTCCTCGCCGGCGGCTTCGCCTCGGCCCTCGTCTGGCAGTCGGCGCGCGGCACGATCGTGCCGTGGGTGGTGCAGGTCGACCAACTCGGCCAGGCTCAGGCGGTCGAGCCGGCCGTCGCCGACTACCAACCGACCGATCCGCAGATCGCCTTTCACCTGGCGCGCTTCATCGAGCAGGTCCGATCGATCCCGGTCGATCCCATCATCGTCCGCCAGAACTGGCTCCGCGCCTACGACTTCACGACGGACCGTGGCGCCATGGCGCTGAATGAACATGCCCGCGCCAACGACCCGTTCGGGCGCGTCGGCAAGATCCAGATCTCGGTCGAGGTGTCGAGCGTCATCCGGGCGTCGCCTGACAGCTTCCGGGTCGCCTGGACCGAGCGGCGCTATCAGGATGGCAGTCTCGCCGCGACCGAGCGCTGGACGGCCATCGTCACCATCGCGGTGCAGCCGCCGCGTGACGCCGCGCGGTTGCGCAAGAACCCGCTCGGCATCTTCGTCAATGCCATCAGCTGGTCGCGGGAGCTCGGCTGATGGCGCATCGTTCCTCTATGTCCGTGCTCCCGGCATTGCTCGTCACCACTTCCGTGCTTGCTGGCTGCGCGACCGTCAAACCGCCGCAGATCGCCTACGACAGCGACGTTCCGCCTCTGCCGGCGGCGCCGACGGCCGTGATCGATGAACGGTCGCGCCCGCTGCACACGCCGCCGGCCTGGACGCCCAGTCACGGTGGTGCTGCCAATGCGCGGCAGCCGACGGCGCGTGTCGAGAACGCCAACGCGGCGGCCCGGGTCGAGCCACGGCGCGAAGGCTACTACAACGCCATCCAGATCTATCCCTACAGCGAGGGCGCGATCTATCAGGTCTATGCCGCGCCCGGCCAGATCACCAATATCGCCCTCGAGGCCGGTGAGCGCCTGACGGACACCGGACCGATCGCGGCCGGCGACACCGCCCGCTGGATCATCGGCGACACGACGAGTGGGGCCGGCGATACCGCCCAGGTCCATGTCCTCGTGAAGCCGACCCGGCCGGACATCTCGACAAACCTCGTCATCAACACCGATCGCCGCACCTACCTCGTCGAGGTGAGGTCGGGCGAAACGCCCTACATGCCCTCGATCGCCTGGTCCTATCCGGAGAGGCGGGCGACGCGGATGCAGGCCGTGCCAGCGGCTCCGATCATCCCGCCGGCGGCGCAGCGGAACCATCGCTATGCCCTCGAAGGTGACCGCCCACCGTGGCGGCCGGTCTCCGTCTACGACGACGGCAGGCGGGTCTATGTCGAATTCCCGCGCGGCATCGTCCAGGGCGAGATGCCGCCGCTCTTCGTCATCGGCTCCGACGGCGAGCCCGAACTCGTCAACACCCGCGTCCACCAGAACATCCTGGTCGTCGACCGCCTGTTCGTCGCCGCCGAGCTCCGGCTCGGAGCCGAGGACCAGCAGCGGGTGCGGATCATCCGAACCGATGGGGTGAGGCGTGGTCCGCTTCAGCAGATGCGAAGCTCCAGTGGAGCTTCGCAAGCAACCAACGCCCGAAGCCATAGCGGAGGGCAGCAATGAGCGACACCTCATACGACGACGGCCGCGAGGGAGAGGTGCGGGATGACCGCCGGCCAGGCAACCCGGCGGAGGCGTTGCGCCTGCGACCCATGCCGCCGCGCGTCACCCGGCTGTCGCGCAAGGTGCTGGCGGGACTCGGCGTCGCCGCCGGCCTCGGCATCGGCGCCGCCCTCATCTTCGGCCTTCAGGGGCGCGACGGCGGGAACGCCACGACGGAGCTCTTTACCACGGAGAACCAGCCGACCGCGGACGGGCTCCGCCGGCTGCCATCCGACTACTCTGACGTGCCGCGCGATGTTCCAAAACTTGGCCCGGCGCTTCCGGGGGACCTCGGCCGACCGATCGTGCGGGCGCGCGAAGAGGGTCGTCCCGTGCCGGCCCAGCCGATGCCAGGACCCGACCCGGAAGAGCAGCGGCGTCTTCAGGAACAGGAGGCCGCGCGCACCAGCGAGCTGTTCTTCAGCGCCGGAACAAAGACGGCTGTGCCCGGCATGTCGAGGATCGGACAGACCCCGGCGGGTCCAGGCGGTCCATACGATAACGATGGCACATCTTCGCAGGACCGCCACGGCGCCTTCCTCAACGGCCCCGTCGACCGCCGCACCGTATCCGGCGGCCAGCTCGTGCCGCCGGCGAGTCCCTACGTCTTGCAGGCAGGAGCCGTCATTCCGGCGGCGCTGATCACCGGCATCCGCTCCGATCTGCCGGGGCAGATCACCGCCCAGGTCACGAGTCACGTCTACGACAGCCCCTCGGGACGCTACCTTCTCCTGCCGCAGGGGACCCGACTGATCGGCCAGTACGACAGCGGCGTAGCGTTCGGCCAGCGGCGGGTGCTGCTCGTCTGGAACCGCCTGATCCTGCCGAATGGTCGGTCGATCGTCCTGGAGCGTCAGCCCGGTGCCGATGCACTAGGCTTCGCCGGACTCGAGGACGGCGTCGACTATCACTGGTGGGATCTCGCCAAGGCCGCCGCGCTGTCGACGCTCCTCGGCGTCGGCGCCGAACTCGGTGCCGACGAGGAGGATCGCCTGATCGCCGCCATCCGCGGTGGCGCCCAGGGCACCGTCAACGACGCCGGCCAGCAGATCGTCAAGCGGCAGCTCGATGTGGAGCCGACGCTCACGATCCGGCCGGGGTTTCCGGTGCGGGTCATCGTGACGCGCGACCTCATTCTCGAACCCTATGGAGCTCTATGATGACGAAGCTGAAACTCGGAGCGATCGCCGACGACAAGCCGGTGAAGCTGACGGTCGAGTTGCCGGCTGCGCTTCATCGCGATCTCGTCGCTTATGCCGAGGTGCTGGGACGTGAAACCGGCCAGCCGGTCGGCGAGCCGTCGCGCTTGGTCACGCCGATGCTGGAGCGGTTCATGGCGACCGACCGCGCCTTCTCCAGAGCCCGCAGAGCACGAGGCGGTTCGATCTAATCGACGGGCGGCGGCGGTTGACCGGACGCCATCGCCCTCATCACCGACAGAAACCTGCGCAGTACCGGATTATCCCTGTCGGGCGACCAGGCAACCGAGAATGGCAGGATGTCGTCCGGATCGCCGACCGGCCTGAAGACGACATTGGGATAGGCAACACCAACGCCGGCCCGGCTGACGACGCTTAACCCAAAGCCTAGACCCACCAGGACGAAAAGCGTCTCTCGCGCCACAGCGTACCGTACGATCCTTGTCCGTTCGCCGAGCCCGCCGAGGCGGGCAACCAGCCAATCGTGGATCTCCGGACCGGGCTCTTGCAGGCTGACGATGAAGCGCTCGTCGCGCAACTCCGACCATTGCAACCGCTCCGCATGTGCCGCTGGATGATCTTTAGCGAGCGCGAGAGCGACGGCTTCCCACCACAAGGTCTCGCAGTCGAGATCCCGCAGATCGCAGTCGCCGGTCACGAAAGCGACATCAAGCTTGCGCTCCCGGATGCCGCGCAGCAGCACATTCGGCTCGCCTTCGGTCACATCGATCTCGACGCCTGGGTACTGCGACCGAAACAGCCGAATGGCCGCATAAGAAAAGCCGCTAGCGATCGAGGCAAAGATGCCGATCTGGAGGTTACCGCTGGCTCCCTTCGATGCCGCACGTGCCCGTCTCAGTCCGAACTCAAGATCGCGAATGGCGTTCGACGCGGTATCGAAGAAATCGCGACCGGCTCGGGTGAGCCTCACGCCCGAAGCGTGGCGCTCGAACACCGACACGCCCAGTTCACCTTCGATCCTCGCGATGCGCCGGCTCAGCGTCGACGGTCGCACGCCGGCAGCCATCGCGGCGCGCCGTATGTTGAGCCTCTCCGCAACGTCAACGAAGGATCTCAGGTCAGACAGCTCCATGGCGTCACCTAGCCCTCCGTGGGACAGCGCGCGTTGCCGGCGCTCTCGATCGCGCGATCAGCGCCGTAGTTGGACGACAAAAATTGCCAGATTCAGCTGCGGCGCGCAGACCTACGATCCTCCGCGCGCCCAACGCAGAGCCGCGTCGCGATCACCGGGGTCGAACGACTTCAAGTCAGCGCCTGTGAACAGGTCGGCCAACGATGTTCCCCATTTCAACCAAACCTTGTTGGCGACAACAGCTACGCGAGCCAGGTCGTCGTGGTGCTTCATGTCGATTCGTACATCCGCCAAAACGGCCGACGCATCTTCGTAACTCTCAAAGTCCTCCATGAAGATGACGAGCGACGGCTTGTGCATCCGCTCCAGCTTGACGTCGAGAACAGCATGCAAGCCCTCCAGATCGGCTTTCGTCAACGTGCCGCTGCACTCGAAGCCAATGACGTTTTCGCCTTCGACGGGAACTTCCTTGAACATGTGCCTTCTCCTTTCAAAGTGTCAGCCATGGCCATACACCTCCGCATTCTGGTGAGCGCGGTCCGAGTGCTCAAATTCCAAGGTCGAGTGCCGGATGCCGAACTGCCCTTCCAGGACGTCCTTGATCGCGCGCTTGATCTGCTCCAGCCGGCCCCAGGCCGCCTTCTCGATCACGACATGGGTGTCGAGCGCCGCCTGATGCTCTTCCATCTGCCAGAAATGAACGTGATGAACATCGGCGACGCCATCGACCTCGGCCACGGCCGCGATCACCGCATCGGTGTCGATGCCCGGTGGGCTGCCCAGCATTAGGGTACGAATCGTGCCGCCAATCTCGGTGAAGGCGAGATAAAGGATGTAGACGGCGATTCCGATCGTGATCGCCGGATCAACCCAGCGGATGTCGTAGAGGAGGATCAGCACGCCGCCGACGATCACCGCGACGGAGGCCAAAGCATCGGAGAGGTTGTGCACGAAGAGCGCGCGGATGTTCACACTGCCCTTCTGCATCGAATAGGTCAGCAACGCCGTTGCCGTGTCCACTACCAGAGCGATGCCGCCCAGCCAGACCACCCACCAACCCTTTACCTCTGGCGGATCGATGAAGCGCATCCCACCCTCGTAGATTAGGTAGAGGCCGATCACGATCAGCGTGGTGTAGTTGATCAGCGCCGCGACGATCTCGATCCGACCGTAGCCAAAGGTCATGCGCGCGTCTGCCGGACGGCGGGAGATCTTGCGTGCCCCAAACGCGATCACCAGCGACGCCATGTCCGAAAAGTTATGCAGAGCGTCGGCGATTAAAGCCAGACTGCCCGCGATGATCCCTCCGACGATCTGCGCGACGGTCAGGATACCGTTCGCCCAGATAGCGATGCTGACCCGGCGATCGCCGGACTTGGCGTCTATATGGGCGTGGCCGTGGTCATGAGGCATCAGCGCCGTCCTTGTTCATTTGAAAGGAATGAAGGCCGCTCTCGCCGCCTGTACTCAAACCGCTGCTCATCGCGGTTTTAAGGCTGGCGGATACGGGCAAAAAGAGTGGAACGTCAATGTTTAAGCGCGTGGGTCAACCGCGGCCTCGTGCGCCTCCTCCAGCTTGCCCTCAGCCGCAGCTAAGGTCCGTACCTTCCGATCCGAATCAGAATGTAATACCTACAGGAACTATAGGTTCAAGCTGAATCTGGCGAATGCACATCGCGCTCTTTGGTGTACGCTCAAGTCTGGGCCGTTTTGGCGGTCTAGGCACCGATCTCGTTATGCGCTGTCAGACACTCGGAATGATCGCGCAGGACTTCTAGGACCCGGCACTCGGCGACGCTGCCACCGGAGCATTCCGCAATCATCCGTTTTAGTTCCTTCTTGAGCGCCTGAAGCCGCAAGATTCTCTGTTCGACCTGTTTCAGTTGCCTTTGCGCAATAGAATCGGCGTCAGTGCACGACTGTTGCGGATTATCAGCCAGTTCCAGAAGTTCCCTAATTGCGTCTAGCGGAAAGCCGAGTTGCCGGGCGTGGCGGATGAAGGCCAGACGGTCAAGTTCGTCCTGGCCATATCGTCTCTGCCCGCCCTGGGTGCGCCCGGGTTCGGGCATCAGGCCGATCTGCTCGTAGTAGCGGATCGTCTGGACCTTAGTGCCCGTCTGGCGGGCCAGTGTTCCGATCGTCAGCATGGCACCTCCAAAAGCTACAGTTATCCATCATGCTCAATGCTCATTTGCTTTTCCACCCGAAGCGCAGGCGTTGCTCTGTCGGGTTATGGCTTTCGAAAGATTGCCCCGTAATGGTAAGGAGGAAGCTCAACCAGGTCAGCCAATTGGAACCCTGCCGGTTCGACAACCGCTCGAACTTGCTCCGTCGACATGCGCATTTCGGACTTGGGTCCACGTGGCTTGTCGAGCACGGTGGTCTGCTCACGGGGAAGCGGGTGCCAGTTGACAATGGCGAAGCGACCGCCCGGTCTAAGCACCTGCGCCACACCCTCGGCCAATGCGGTCTTGTCCGGAACGCCGTGGAACGTATTGGCAATCAGGACGTAGTCGATCTCGTGAGGGATCAGTTCGGCAATGTCGCGCGCGTCAGCGCAAAACCACTCTGTAGCGGACGCCCCCCGCCGCGCGACCTCTGAACGCGCCTGGCTCAGCATTTCGGGGTCGATGTCGAGGGCATAAACGTTGCCGTTTACCAACTCGGCCACGGGTGCTGTAAAATAGCCGTCGCCACAACACAGATCCACGACCGTCATTCCGGCTCCTATCCCGAGGGTCCGAACAATGCCGTCAGGGTCGGGCCATAGAGCCGACCACCATGCGTTGTCCGGCATTGCCGTGGCCGGGAAGAACTCTTTCTGTAACTCCGTGGGTTTATTCATTTCGATGTCCCGCCGATATCGGCCTTGACGAGGGTCAACGATGCCTCATATTTTGCATGAGCTATGACACATATGAGTAATGACGCATATCAAAATGGCAAGAGGCTAGCGCCGATCTTGAAGCTGCTCGGCGAGCCGAACCGGCTACGCATCCTCTACAGCCTCGGACTTGAATGCCGTCCTGTGACTGAGGTAGTGCAAGCAACCGGCATGAGCCAGACCAATGTCTCGTTTCATCTGCGGGCTTTGCGAGAAGCTGGCCTGGTTCGCCCGGAGCGGCGCGGCCCCTTCGTGTATTACTGTCTGCCTGACCCGAAGCTCCTCGACATCCTTCACGAACTTGCCAGGTGGTTTGACGAGCAAGAACAAGAGATCTCAGATTCTGCTCTGTCTTCGGAGACTCCCGCATCACATCCGAGATCGAAGTAACTCTGAGTTTTACGAATTTGTCCGACTGACAACTGCGTCAATCGACAACCGCTGCACTTCCAACATCTATAGTGTGAGATCGTCATTGTGTCTCGGTGGGCGATAGGCTTGTAAACGTGGAATGTGATCACTGCACCACAGCGTCGCCAGCAGCGCTGCCCAAGTCCGAGATCACAGCCTCGCGCCCAAAGGAGGCGATGAAATTGAAAAGATCTGCGGGTTGAAGGCCGATGCTCTCGGTGTTGATCAGCGGATGGAAGTTCACCTGCTCCGCGTCCATCAGGCTGGCCTCGACCACCACTGTCACCAGACCGTCTTCGTCGTTCAGCAAGGCCAGAGGCGTCAGCGCGCCGGGTTCGAGCCGCAGCACTCCTCGCATCTGGTCAGGAGATGCAAAGCCGAGGTGGCCGGATGCTCCTATGTGCCTGTGCAAAGTCTTGACGTCCACGGCTTTATCTTCGTGGCACACAATCAAAAATAGCAGCCCCTTCTTATCTTGCAACAGGAGATTCTTCGTGAAGATTCCCAGTATATCGCCGCGCAGAGTTTTCCCCTACTCGACCGTATGGTGGGGCGGATAGGGCACCGTGGAGGTCTCGATTCCGAGTTCCTCAAGTCGGTGAAAGAGTCGCTCGCGCGAGAGTTTCGTATTTTCAGTCTCTCTTAATCGCTAGGCGTTCGCTTCGACGGGAAGGCCAGCGGCTCGCCACTCAGGATAACCGTCCTCCAACCGGCGGACACGGAAGCCGCGGCGCCGTAGCTCGGCGACTGCCTCAAACGACAACACGCAGTATGCGCTGCGGCAATAGGCGACGATCTCATGGTCAGGGTCGAGCACGGCAAGGCGCGCCTCGAGTTCGCTTAGAGGGATGTTGACGGCGCCAGGCAGGTGGCCGACGGCGAACTCGTCCTCGGGACGGACGTCCAGAACAGTGACGAGACCGGTTCTCGAGCGTTCGAGCAGTTCCTCCCGCGACACCGGCTCCATGCTGTCACGATCTGCAAAATAGCCGCGCACGATCCGATCCACCTCGGCGACATTGCGCTCGGCTACTTGGCGTAATTCGGATAGCAGCGACAGGACAGTCTCGTCGGCAAGGCGATAAAGAACGAATTTGCCATCTCGCCGCGAGGCGACGAGGCCAGTTCTCCGTAGTTGCTGCAAGTGCTGCGAACCATTGGCGATCGAGAGGCCGACGCGCTCGGACAACGCCTCCACCCCCCGCTCGCCTTGCGCCAAGTGTTCAAGCATCTCAAGTCGATGCGGATGACCGAGCGCCCTGGCCACTGACGCAAACTCCGCGAACAGAGCCTGTTTGGGATCACCAGTTGACAAGGCAATGCACCCTTTGTATTTCATTCAATATATTAATTGAATAATGGAATGTCTATCCCGGGTCAAGATCGGAGCACGAACCTGCGGGGGTTGAGAAACTCAGCCCACTCCGGATGACCATTCCCGTTTCACGGCGCCAAAGGAGATGGCGATGACCAAGCAGCCTTGTGGAGTTTTGGATGATTTCGCGTAGATCCGCACTAACGGGATTGCTTATGGGCGGCGCTGGTCTGGCCGCAGCTGGAGTTTTGTCAAGCCGGGATGTGCGGCACTGGTTGTTTGGCGCGCCAGCCTTTGCCGCGTCCCCCAAACCGCTTGCAATTCCGGAGATCATTGCAGGCGAAGTGCGCGATGGCGTACGCACCTATGCTCTTGGCCTGCAGAAGGGCATTTCCCAATTCTTCAACGGTGTAGAGACCCCAACGCTCGGTATCAACGGCGCTTACCTAGGACCGACCTTGAAAATGCGCGCGGGCGAGCTTGTGCGCATGAACGTCACGAACCGGATCGGCGAGCCGAGCACGCTGCACTGGCATGGGTTTCATCTGCCCGCCAGCGCCGATGGCGGCCCCCATCAAGTGATCGCGGACGGAGCAACCTGGTCGCCGCAATTTACCGTGAAGCAGCGCGCCTCCATGTTTTGGTATCACTCGCACATGGTCCCGCGCACCGGCCCGCAAGTCTACCAAGGCCTGGCCGGCCTCATTTATGTGGATGACGACGAAACCGCGCGCCTCGATCTGCCGAGCGACTATGGCGTGGACGATATTCCCCTAGTCTTGCAGGACCGCGCCTTCGATAGCAACGGTTCGCTGATATACAGCACCTCCATGCCCAGCGTGATGATGGGCATGCGGGGCAATGTCCTGCTGGTCAACGGAACGGTGCGCCCCTATTTCGAGGCCCGCACGAGCAAATTGCGGTTGCGCATACTCAATGGCTCCAACGCCCGGTTCCACACCATCGGATTCGCCGACGGACGGACGTTCCAGCAAATCGGTACGGACGGCGGCCTGCTGGAGCGTCCCTTTGAAACGTCGCGCATCACGCTCGCCCCCGCTGAGCGGACGCAAATCGTCGTTGATTTGGACGATGGCCGGCCTGCCCTGCTGCGCACGTTCGCGACGCCCAATGCCGGCATGATGGGTGGTGGTGGCATGATGGGCGGGATGATGGAGCGAATGATGGGCGACGACCTGTCATTTGATGTTCTCGACATCAGACCCGGCGCGCAGCGCGGCAAATCGGCGCGGCTGCCCGATCGTCTCGTCAGCTTGGACCGTCCCGACTCGTCCCGGGCGGTGGGCACACGCCGCTTTGTCCTACAAATGGGCATGGGCGGCATGATGATGGGTGGCGGCTCCTTCACAATCAATGGCAAAGCGATGGATATGAACCGTATCGATGAGGCCGTGCGCGTCGGCACGACGGAGATATGGCAAATCGAGAACGCCTCGATGATGTCCCATCCCTTCCACATTCATGACGTGCAGTTCCGCGTACTCGACCGCAATGGTGCACCGCCGGCACCCGGAGAGATGGGCCTGAAGGACACGGTCGTTGTGGCACCGAGCGAGCGCGTGCGCCTGCTTCTCAGTTTCGCCGACTACAGCGACCCGGAGAGCCCCTACATGTACCATTGCCACATCCTGGAACACGAGGATGCTGGCATGATGGGCCAGTTCGTGGTCACAGCCTGACACCCAACTGTGCTTGCAGTTGTCGCGTTAAGTTCGAAGAGCGGCGCACGGCGAACCCGTTCGCTGAACGAGATCGCCAACCTGGTTGACTGGGCCGAGATCGATCATCATCTCAAATCGTAGACATCATTGGAATTAGGCCGCTTTGCTTGGTCGACGACGAGAACGGTGGCGGGCAACATGCGAAGGCGAGAGCAGACTCGATGGATATTTGATCAGATCCATCTTCAACGTGGCCAACGTGTACTGCTGCTCGGTTGTGGGTCAGGCGCCGATCTCTCCATGTGTTTCGCTCGCGGCGTGTCGCAGATCGTCGCGGCTGAACGATCCCTGCTTAAGCTTTTGCTGGCCTGCCACTTGCATCGAGGGCCTCGCCTATTGGGAAGGCTTGATCTCCGGTGGGGCGATTTTCAATTGGTAACTCGTGAGGGGGCACCATTTGACCGTGTCGTTGCAAGGATTTCGGGCCCCCCGTCGACTGAATTTCGAATTCTGCTACGCAATATCCGCTGCAAGATAAAGGGTGGCGGGGTCATCGGTGTCGCGGTTAATTGCGGAACCATGTGGCAGAATGCCACGGCTGCGGGCGAGGATCTTCGCCTCGCCTTGATCGGCTCCGGCTGGGTCGGCACCAACGTCGAGCAACGCCTGTTCCAAGGCGAATGCGTAGCCCTCGTAACGGGTCACTCGATTTGAATGAGAGCGGCATCTCCAGGAGAATCGCATTCATAGAATAATCTTGGCGTTTTGGGTTGAGATGGGTTCTGTGATCGGTTTTTTGGCGGGGACCGATGATGGATTTAAAGTCGCTCTGGCGGGATGTGCCGATCCTCGCCGTGGCTATGCGCAAGTCATGATTTGATTGATATGCTGACGATCGCGCTGGTGGCGTCGGTCTGCGGGGCGGAGAACCGCGTGGATTTCACGGAGTTTGCCGAGGATCGCGTGACGCTGCTGCGGGAGTTTCCGCCGCTGGCGAACGGCTTGCCGAGCCACGACACCTTCAATCGAGTGTTCCGGCCTCTAGACCCGGACGCCTTTTGCGCCCGCTTCGGCGGTTTGTGGCCTCAGCGCCGACGAAGCGGAGGTGTGGCGATTCGACTGGCTCAGGGGCAAGACGCTGCGAAGCTCTTTCGACCGGGCGGCGCGGCGGCTGCTCGAATTCTTGAGGCTCGACGGCGCCCCTGGTGACGCGGGACGCGCTCCACTGCCAGAACGAGACGGCGGCACGGGTGCTGCAAAAGGGCGGCGACTATCTGTTCGCGCTGAAGGCCAACCGGCCGGCAATGCATCGCGACGTCGCGGCGTTCTTCGCCGATCCGCCCGCTCCGCTCGCCGTTTTCGAAACGGTGGATGGCGATCATGGGCGTGTCGAGACGCGGCGTCACCGGGTGAGCCACGATGTCGAATGGCTGTTCTCCGAGCGCCGTTACGCCGGCGAGCCTGCCATGCCGGGTCTGGCCGCGATCGCCTGCGTGGAGTCCGTGCGGACCACAGGCGCTCGGACCACCCGTTCGACCCGCTATTACCTCTGCTCGGCGGACCTCACGCCCGAGCGCTTCGCCGCCGCCGTGCGCGCCCATTGGCGCATTGAAAATTCCCTGCACTGGGTTCTCGATGTCGTCGTCGACGAGGATCGCGCCCGAAACCGCAAGGACACCGGCCTCGACAACCTCGCTGTCCTGCGCAAACTCGCCCTCAATGTGCTCAGATCCGCACGACCGAAACTCGCCGTCAACCGAAAACGCAAGCGTTCAGGATGGTCCGACGCCTTCGCCCGATCCATCATCGACCAGATGCAATAACCCTGTAGCGGCGCGTCAGAGCCCTTGCTCCTACAGCCGCTAGAGATCCTATGATCCGAATCGATGCGGCAGACATTGGGCACGGGGCACCCACGGAGAGTACGTGACTTCGCCGTGCGGGATGTTCCTCGATACCATCGAACGAGCAACAAGATGCAAAGCCCGAATTTTCAGGAAGTGATCTTCTGAAATGACGAGAACAAGCCTGTCGAGGAACACCCGCGTCGTGGCTGCGCTGAGCGTGATAGTGGCGTCCATGACAAGCCTCGTTGCCTACTCTCCCACGCTGTATCAGCTGTTCTGTCAGGTCACAGGCTATGGCGGTACGGTGCAGCGGGCCGACGCCGCCACTCGCCCAGTATCCACGTTAAACGAGGTCGTGACGGTTCGTTTCGATGCCAATGTCGGTGCGGGACTTGATTGGGAGTTTCGCCCTGAGCAGCGCGAGGTGAGAGCCCGCTTCGGCGAGCCCGTCAAGGCTTACTATTATGCGAAGAACCTCTCCGACGAGACTCTCGTCGGTCGAGCCGTCTTTAATGTAACCCCCTATCAGGCCGCCCCTTTCTTCTTCAAGATCGAATGCTTCTGCTTCACGAATGAGAAATTAGGACCTGGCGAGAGCGCGCGCATGCCGCTCGTCCTTTATGTCGATGAGCAAATGCTCAAGGACGACGACACGAATGGGCTTCGCGAGGTCACCCTCTCCTACACGTTCTACAAGCAGGAGGATCTAGCGCCGGAGGAGGTCGAATCTGCCCGTAACCTGAAGGCCGGGTCGCAGTCTCTCGATGCCGCTCTGGAGACCAGCAGCACAGCCGAATTCGACAACGATGCGCCGCGACGGTGAGGAAGAGGCATGGAGAACAACTGCGCCCATAGTATCCGGAGGCGGCTTTTCGCAGTCTTCTCAGTGCTCTCTTTGCTTTTTGCTCCGATCGCCGCAGTTGGGCACAGCTATAAGCTGGGCGATATCACTGTCGGCCATGTCTGGGCATCCCCATCCAAGAGCGGCGAAGGCATTGCCGTGTATGGCCCGATCATGAACCAGGCAGCCGCCGCCGTTCAACTGACGGGCGCCTCTACGCCGGTGGCCGACGAGGTGCGCATTCGGATGACAAACGAGGAAGGCGAACATTGGATCGATATGGTCAATCTCGAACCCGGCAAACCGCTCGCCTTGGCGCCTTGGCGCCAGCATCTTTATTTGACGGGCATTAATCGTGAACTGGAGGAAGGCGATACGTTCGAACTGACGCTCGATTTTGCACAGGTAGGCACTTTGACGGTGGAGGTCGAAATTGAGCCCGAAGGTGGCCATTGACCCGCGGACATTCACTCTGTGCCGAAACGGGCAGTTTTGCGATGGTCCATGACAGCGCCTCGCGGGGCCAAGCCGTGCGGATCGGCTATGCAGTAGGCCGCATTGGCGTTCTGGTTTTGCTGCGCATCCCGATGGCGGGGACGAGGAGACCTTTCTCCAAGACACCTTCGGAACCTACTGCTTGGCCTATGGCAATCGATCCAGCGTTGGATCTGAAACGATGAAAAGGAAAGGAAGAGCGATATGAACGCATTTCAAAAGATGTTTCTGGCCGGCGCATTGAGCCTGCTGTCGGCCCCGGTGCAAGCGGTTGGTGGCGAGAATGTCGAGGTCTTCTCCACCTCCGGATGCGGCTGCTGTCTCGGCTGGGTGCGACATCTGGAAGAAGCCGGATTCGAGGTCACGAACGAGAACCTCGCGATGGCGGACCTCTACGCCAAGAAGATGAAGGCCGGCCTGAAACAGGATCAGACGTCCTGCCACACCGGCTTCGTTGAAGGTTATGTCCTTGAAGGTCATGTGCCTGCTGTGGAAGTCACCCGCCTGCTCGCCGAGAGGCCAGAGGCGATTGGCCTCACTGTTCCGGGGATGCCGGCCGGGTCGCCTGGAATGGGTAAGAGTGATGAGCCGTATGATGTACTGCTCGTTCTGAAGGACGGCTCGACCAAGGTCTTCGCCAGCTATCCCGAACCGAAAGGATCTATTGCGGAATGAGACTACCGATCGCGATTGTCATGGCGATCGCCCTTGCCGGGGCGGCGGCCGCGCATGACTTCAAGGCGGGAGATCTGGTCATCGATCATCCCTGGTCTCGGACAACGCCACCGGTCGCGAAGACCGGCGCCGGCTATGTGACCATCACCAACAATGGGACCGAGTCGGACACGCTTGTTGGCGGTTCGGCCGAAATCTCAGGCGGCTTTGAGCTCCACACGTCGGAAATCGTCGACGGCGTGGCCAAGATGCGACCGCTGACGGAGGGTGTCACCATTGCTCCCGGCGAGACGATGACACTGGAGCCGGGCGGCACGCATATCATGCTGACCGGCTTGAAAGGTCCCATTCGCGAGAGCGAGCCTTTCGCCGGCACTCTTGTTTTCGAGCAGGCAGGAGAGGTTCCGATCAAGTTCGTGGTTGAGGGTTTCGGCAGCCGTCCTGAGCCGGAAGCGGATGCACATGAAGGACTTCAACAATGAACCTCGGCGCCGCCCGCTGGATCCTCTGGAGCGCTTTGGCCGTGCTCTTTCTCGTGCTTGGCACTGCCACCGGCCTCAGGGTTCTGCAAGGCTTATCTAGCCAACCGCGGCCGCTTGCCTCGACGTCATCCGGCGTCGCTGAAATTGGCGGCGAGTTCTCCCTAGTCGATCATGAGGGGCAGCCGAGGACCTGGTCCGATTTCCGAGGCAAGCCCGTAGCCCTGTTCTTCGGCTTCTCCAACTGCCCGGACATCTGCCCTACAACTCTGGGCAAACTCTCTGTGCTGCTTGATGACCTCGGGCCGCAGGCTGACGATCTCCAGGTATTGCTGATTACCGGGGATCCGAAGCGCGACACGCCGGAGCGGCTGAACGCGTACCTACAATCCTTCGATCCTCGCATTGTCGCCCTGACCGGAACGGAGGGAGAGGTCGAGAAGGCTTTCTCGGCCTTTAAAGCTTACCGGGCAATCGTGCCGCTGGAGAACGGCGACTACACCATCGACCATTCCGCCGGCGTCTACCTGTTCGACCGGGAAGGCAGTTTTTTCGGTACCTTGGATGCCCACGAAACAACCGATGTCCAGCGGCAGAAGATCGAGCGCCTCCTGGCAATTTAGGGCGCATCACAGGCGAACCACAATCCAACGGCTTTAGACGACGGATCAGGGACGTGATGGCCAGTCAGGTGTTAGGCGAACCCGTTATGCTCCGCCAACTAAAAAGCCAACGCAGCAACTCCAAGTGCACACAGAATTGAAAGGTGAAGGCGAGAATGCCGAAGTTGTTCAGGATCGCACTGCAGGGCGTCGTGAGCACCTTTACTGAAAGCGCACCACGTCCGCCGATAGCTCGACAGACATGTCGCCTATAACATCGCTGAAATTACCGTGAGATATCCGCTCATGCTTCCCCGGAATTTATCGTTGTTGGCAACCGCTGCCGCCCTTTTCGTCAATAGCGGTGTCGGATTGGCCGCCGCTGCGAAGGAAGCGCAGCTTCCGGACGAGATTGTCGTCGAACAAGCGGACATCCTGGTCTCCGCCAACCCCGACGATCCATCGCTGGAGGGTTACTTGGTGATCTGGAACGGGACAGGCCAAAGCACGAGCATCACGGACGTGCGCAGTAGCGCTTTCGAGAAGGTCAGGTTCATTCAGACGGTCAGGACGGAGACCGAGACAAAGGGAGTTGTGCAGAAGAACCTGTCGATTCCCGCCCATTCTGAACTGTTGATGCGGCCCGGAGGAGTATTTCTGTCGGTCGATCCTGGTAAAACGAGGCCTCGCGTGGGCGAACAGGTCGATCTGGAAATCGTCTATGCGGATGGAACGTCGGATAAAGTTGCTGCGAAAATCGAGTCCGACGTGGCGGCGCTCAAAGATCACCATCATGGCATGCAGTAGACTGAATGACGCTGCGCCTCCGGACCTTTCACAGCGACGCCCCTGCGCTTTTGTCAAGCGAGGTCGACAAACCTCGTCGAAGCCTTAAGCGAAGGGCAACAACCCCGCTGCTAAGAACTCAACGATGAAATCCTTTATTCAGCTCATACTGCTGGCCAATCTCCTGCTCGCGTCGATGACCCACGCCCAGATCGTACCCAGTTCCTGCAACAATCTACTTTTGCTGAAGCCATGCGCCGTGGCGCTCGTCGTCACGCCAGGCGATGCTGCCGATGGAAGAATACCGTCACCGTCCAATCCCGGCGACGCCTTTCCAGCCGATAACCCACATTGCAAACCGGCCGTCGTTCAAGCTCCCCCGCCTGTCGTTAGCAGCATTCTCCGACCAATTTCGTCTCCTCGTCCTACCGCGACAAGCCATGGACCCGGACAAACCTCCGGCCGTATCGATCGGCCGCCGGATCGCTCCTTGGGAAGATCGAGGCGAGTGCTCCCGTGGCGCCTCCAGAGTTGAAGGCGCCAAAGCCGAGCGCCGAGCCCTCGCCAGCAGAAGCAGTCCATCCGAAGCACCGTTTCCCGGTGCGCCCCCCTTAACGAGCGACGAATGCAAGATCGAGGTCCGATGACCCTCTCGTGCTTCGTGGCGAATTCCGTTTCGAGGAAATCCCATGATTAATTTTGGAAAGCGGCAGCGTGCAACGGACATTCGTCCGCTGCCTGCTTATTCACCTCACCGCAGCCCCTGCGCCTTCGCCGGCAATGTCCATCGCCGCGCCTTCCTGATGGGTGTGGCAACCCTCGCCCTTTCGGGGTGCGTTGCAACGCAAGAGCCGGCGCCCATCATCGTTCCGGAACCGGAGCCGAAGCCAATTCGCCCCGCGATGTACCGTGCTATGCCGAACGAGCGTTTTCCGGTCCCGCCCGTGAACATAAAGAAGCTAGAGCCGCGCCTCTGGCGGCAGGTCGTCGATTACCCGACGCAGGAGCGAGCCGGAACACTCATCGTCGACACGCCCGCCAAGTATCTCTACCTGGTGAGGGAAGGCGGGAAGGCCATGCGATATGGGATCGGCGTCGGCCGCGACGGCTTTTCCTGGGCGGGGCGTGCGGTCATTGCCTACAAGCGCAAATGGCCGACCTGGACTCCGCCCGCCGAGATGATCGAGCGGCAGCCCGAGTTGGCGCCTTACAGCGCCGTCAATGGGGGAATGCCGCCCGGTCTCGACAATCCCCTAGGAGCCCGGGCACTCTACATCTTCCAGGACGGACGGGATACCCTCTACCGTGTTCACGGGACCAACGAGGCATGGTCGATCGGAAGAGCCGTTTCCTCGGGCTGCATCCGGCTCCTGAACCAGGACGTCGTCGACCTCTACGGCCGCGTCCCGGACGGCACACCCATCGTGGTCATTCCCGATCCATCGACGGCGATTCCGGCATAATTTACAGCAAGCCCCGGCCTAGCAGAATTTGCTTAGAGTCCGTCCGGAAAGTCATGATGCCCGTGCAAGACGTCGAACGAGGATCATGACGGATGCGGCGTAAAGGAAGGCAGTTGACGATGCGATGGTCGCCTCGGGGTCCTTCCAGAGGCGGCGGTTTCTGCTGATCCATGCGAAGAAGCGTTCGACGACCCAGCGCCTTGGGTGAACGGCGAAGCCGACTTGGTCTGGCGGCTTTCGCACGATCTCGACATCGATCAGGGTTGCGGTTTGCGGCCGGTCGCCGGAATAGCCCATGTCGGCGAACGCTTTCTCGACGAACGGATAGGATTTGCGGGAGACCTTCAGGACGGGGATGGCGCCGTCCCGATCCTGGATGTTGGCAGGCTGTGGGTCGATGATGAGGGCTCGTCCATCCGTATCGACCATCGCCTGGCGTTTGCGCCCGGCGACCTTCTTACCGGCGTCGTAGCCCTTCGGCCCACCGCTCTCCGTGGTCTTCACGCTCTGACTGTCGATAACGGCCGCACTCGGCGAGGCCTCGCGGCCAACCCTTTCGCGGTCAGCCATGACCAGGCAATGATTAATGCTGGCGAAGACACCGTTGTCACGCCAACTGCTGAAATGGTCGAAGACCGTGCTCTTGGGCGGCAGGTCCTTGGGGATCAACCGCCAAGGCACACCGCCGCGCAGGACATAGAAAATGGCGTTGACTATCTCGCGCTTCGACCATTTCGGTGGCCGTCCTGTCTCGCTCGGCCCAGGCAGCAGCGGCTCCAGGATTGCCCATTCCGCATCCGTCAGGTCGGTTTCGTAACGCAGGTGTTCGCGGTTATGCTGTGCGCGAGTGGTCGGGGTCCACATGGCTCTTCCAGATCAGGCTTAAGACACCCTCTGGAACCATCGCCATCCTGGCCATTCAACCCTTTCCGGACAGACTCTTAGTGAAACCTATGCCGTTGTCCTTGACCACGAAGCCATCAACATCCTCAAGACGGTCGATCACGTCGGCCTGTCCGGTTCGGAGAACTTCGATTTCTACCAAGCCGTTCTGTATGCCCTTTGCGTCGATGGCCTGAATCGCGTTTACGACCAACTCGACCAAGGGTGTGTATATACTGGTGCCCGAACGGATGTTATCGACCAGCCGTTTGATATTGACATTGCTCATGCCAAGTCCCCCGACGGTGGCAGCGCGCTGCGTTCTACCAAACGAGCACTACTTGGGTCATAGACATACCCGGTGATCGTGCTGTCCTGGATCTTCTCCACAGCGTCATCGACCACGAAACGAGGCACAAGGAACCATTCGCGCGGCACGATCGGATTGCCGAAACGGTCCTTGATTTCGATGTCGAGTCGCGCCGGGCCGAAAATACGGTGGATGAGGTTTTCGAGTCTGGCGCGGTTGATGTTGTAGAGCGTGTAAGTGGCAACGATCTCCACGTCTGCCATCAAAAATGTCGGGTCCAACTTGGCGTTGGCAATGCGTCGCGCCACATCGCCGCCGGTCACACCGATCTTGTGCAGCACGTCACGGTTAGCGGCAACAAGCGGATGATCGGACTTACTACGAAGAACATAGATGGTGCCACTTGCTTTATCCTCGTCGTCGCTTTCGCCGGAGAACAGCGGGCCAGCGGTCGGCTCGGTGATGCGTCGTCCGGCCTCGTCCTTGTAAAGCGCCCGCTGGAGCGACCGGCGAAGCAGGTTACTCTCAGTCCCGTTGGAATAGACGACGCGCAAACGAGCGTCGTTTTCTCCGTTTGGGGCGCGGAAGGTTTCGCCGACTTCGGCGACATAGGCAACCTGACCGCCAAGGATGAAAAACTGCCCTTCGGAGATGTCCGCTTTCAGGAAACCGGCGTCCTTCACAAACTGCCGGGTGGTGCGAACGCCTGAATCGAGGTCGATCCTGACCTGCTCGAACAAAGGCTTGAACCTCTCGAAGTCAGGACACGGTTCCCGATTGGCGATCTCCTCGGCGGCGCGCTTCTCGGCGGCGGAGCGAACATGGCGAAGCTCGGTGATTTCGGAATCGCCTGCGGCCCCCGCGAGTTCGGCCATGAGTACCTCGACGTCCATTTCTTCGGTTGGCGCGGGCGCAATGGTTTCCGCGCCGGTCAAAAGCCCTTGGCGGTCGAGCGGCGCGAGAAGCAAGCGGCACTCTTCCAACGCACGAAGCCGGTCCAGCCGCACCGCATACAGCCGCTCGAAAATGTCGCGGTCCTCACCATGCTGCGGCTCGTGGCCATGCTCATCGGCAAACCGTTGGATTTCCTCAAACCCAGCAATGATGCGCTCTTCGCGCGGGGTGCGTCCGGCCTTCTTTCCCGGTTGGGCGAAGTCCGCCAGTTCGATGCGAAGGTCGTCAAGGTCGGGATCACTCATAGCGCCCCTCATCCTTGAAACGCACGAAGGCGGCGGCCCCTTCGGCCATGCGCTTTTCCCAGGCGTCGGTCGAACTGATGGAGGGGAGCCGTCCGCGCTCCTTCTTGAACTGGACCGCCCGGACGGCAAGCTGTTTGGCGTCTTCCGGGGTGAGGCTGGTGCGGCGGGCGGCGATTGCCGCGGCGACTTGTTTCAGACTTTCCTCGCTCATGGTCTTGGCGAGGATGGCATAGGCTTCCTGAAACGGATTGATCCGGTCGATCAGGTCAATGTCCAGCTCGCGCACGTCCATCGCGAATTTGCGCACACCGTCGATCAGCGCGGTGTTTGCATTCGGTTCCGCCCCGGAACCGTCGCCGCCAAGCGCGATCTTCTTCGCCTGCTGCGTGATATTGAGCGCGGCAATGGCGTGCTGTCGCACGGCTTCCCGATCTTCCTCACCCAGCTCCGGGTATTTGTCCTTGATGATCTTGCCCAGGCGAAGCTGTGTCAGCTCCTCCGGCACAAGCTCTTCATCGAACAGGCCGCGCTCCATGGCGGGCTTGTCCTGCACGAAGGCAGCGATAACCTCATTCAAATCCTGCTGACAGATACGTTGCGCTTCCTCGCTCTTCGGCTCAACAAGGCCCTTGATCTCGATCTGGAACTGACCGCTCTCCTCGTTGAAGCCGACATTGCACTTGTCCGGCCGGTAGCCGCCTTCGCCGTAATCGAAACCGGGCGCGGCAGTGCTGTTTGCGGGATTCTTCGGTTTGAACTCGAAGCGGGGCGCAAGCACCTGCTCCATGAGAAGGCTGGCAGCGATGGCCTTGAGCGTGTCGTTGATGGCCTCGGTTACGGCCTCTTCCGAGGCATCAGGCTCTGCGATCAGATTGGTGAAGCGGGCGCGGGTCTTGCCCGGCGCGTCGCGGGTGGCACGGCCGATGATTTGCACGATCTCAGTCAGGCTGGAACGATAGCCGACCGTCAGCGCGTGTTCACACCAAATCCAGTCGAATCCTTCCTTCGCCATGCCGAGCGCGATGATGATGTCCACATGGTCGCGATTGTTCTTTTGGGTGGGATCCTTGAGCGCAGCGGAAACACGATCCCGCTTGGCCGCGTCGTCATCCACAAGGTCCGCGATGCGAAGGATGCGGCCCTCCGGCGTCTTGACCATCTGGAAGCCGGTGGTGGAGTCAATCCCCCGCCATTCGCCAAGCTCATCGATGATGTGCTCGACTTCCTTGATCTTCTGCCCGGTGCTCTCGCGGGAATTGACGTTAGGAATGTGAATGATGGTCTTTTCGGCCGGATTCAGCACGGCGAGAATGTCGTCTGCATAAGCCCCGGAATAGAAGAAATAGCCGATGTCGAGCTGCTTCAGATACTCATAGCCGTTGAGCTGCTCGTAGTAGGTATAGGTGACGGCATCGAAACTAGCCTCATCCTGCGGCGCAAGCACGGCCTCGGAATCGCCCCGGAAATAGGAGCCGGTCATGGCAACGATATGCACCTTGTCGCGGGCGATGAACTGGCCCAGGTGCAGGCCCAGTTTGTTGTCCGGGTTGGCGGAAACATGGTGGAACTCGTCAACGGCGACAAGCCGGTTGTCGAAAGCCTCGACGCCGAACCTGCCCACCGCGAAGCGGAAGGTGGCGTGGGTACAGACCAGCACCTTGTCATCGCTCTCAAGGAAAGCACCCACCGAGTTGACCTTGCCGCCATCCTCGCCGGGGGCGTTGCAGAGGTTCCATTTCGGGGCCACCGTCCAGTCGGCCCAAAAGCCGAATTTGGTCAGCGGTTCGTCGGCGAAGCTGGCGCCGATGCTTTTCTCCGGCACGACGATGATCGCCTGCTTCAAGCCTTGGTTGGCCAGCTTGTCGAGCGCGATGAACATGAGGGCGCGGCTCTTACCCGACGCTGGAGGCGACTTGATGAGAAGATATTGCTCGCCGCGCTTTTCATAGGCGCGTTCCTGCATCGGCCTCATGCCAAGAGTGTTGGCCTTGGTGGTGCTACCGTTACGGACATAGGAAACCGAGACGGAGGGGACTGTCAGTTTCGGTGTATCGGTGGATGCTGGCACGCCCATTAGAAAACCCCCCACTCGCGACCACTCGACATTTTGAAGTCGGCGTCGATGGCCTTGCTTTTCTTCACCCAGCCGGCCTTGTCAGCTTTGGTGCCGATCGTCAGATCGAACAAATGAGCGCCGACCTCTCGGAACAACAAAAATTGGTTGTCGTATGCCGCCGGACCAACCGCCCTGGGTAGGGGGAGATTGAGCTTATCCATCTTATTGTCGCTATACGACAGCGTGTAAGGAGCAACAGGGCCGCCGTTATAGGATATGTCCACGCTGCCAATCACGGTATTCTCTGGAACCGCTATGGGGTCATACCCGAAGAACACACGGGATAGACGTTTCATCATAAGCTGATTTCCGGGCAAATGCGGCCCTCGGTTTTTCGTAATGTTTCCTGCCTCGATCCAAAAATTCGAGCAAACTCTGAGTTTCTTTAGGTCCTTGCTGTTGAGAGCGCCTTTGGTAGTTTCACCACTGGCTAGGTCATCTTCTGTGGTGGCCGGATGTGCAAGATTCGGTATGCTTTCAAACAGCTTGGCATATCGCTTGAGCAGAGCCTCATCCAAAGGGGTCGCGGTTTCCCAAACTGCCTTAAACCAGCGGCGCAAAGCCTTTATGGTAGCGGCAGAAGTCGGCTCGACCGGACTTTTCCGGCTTACTGCTAGGGTGAGCCCGACCTCGACGCCTTTGGACAATCCTGACCGTGACAGATTGCCAGAACCTGCGAGTGCAAAATCCCTATCCTTGCCCCGGAACAGGAACGCCTTGGGATGGAAAGGGACCTTTGGCATTCCGCCGTGCGCGAGGCAGAACGGCGCGTCGTAAACCCGGACAGACGACGCGGGAAGCGACAACAAGGTTTTCAGAGCGATCGGTTGCGTACGGCAGTAGTCGAAGGAGGTGATCCACCGTTTTTTGACACCTGCCCAATCTGCCCCAAGAGCGGCATCAATGCTTTTGAGAAGGTCGTAGGTTCCGCTGGACGTCACATATGCCGCCGCAATATCGAGCTTGGTCAAATCGCTTGTTTTGGCGATTTCTTCTATCGCATCCAGAGTTGTCCGCCCCAATGGCTGTGCAATGAAATTGACTTCGCTCATCCGCGCCTCCTCGTGCCCGAGGGGGCATTCTCCACAAGACGGTCGCCCTTTTGCTCCTGGGCATAAAGAGCAAAGAGCTTCTCTAAGCGCTCCGTGTCGTTTTTAAATCTTCTACCGATGTAGATACGTTCCATGATCTCGTCGTTGCGCTCATGCGCTTCGCGCAACGAGGGAAAGTTGGTGTCAATGTGGTCCGGGTCATACATATCCCCAATCGTAGCCGGGTAATAATGCTCCCTAGCCATAAGGATTTGACTGGCCGCCACGCTCAAGTCGGCCTTGTTCTTTTCGGTCAGCTTCGGAGATGGGAAAGTGTTCCATCCCAGAGTGTTGGAATAGCGATAATCAGTCTTGAGTTTACCGCAGACGGCGGCAACCCACACAAGATGAAGACGCGAAGCGATAACTGCCATGTTCCATAGTGGCGCGTCGTATAGGGCAAATGCGCTATCGGCAATAACTGCGCGCTTATCCAACAAGCCAACGGGAAGATAGGGGCGGCGCTCGGAGCTCACGCGCGGGACAATGAGGGTGGAACGCCGCGCGGTTCCCTGAACTTGCACAAACCGATAGGGGACTCTTGCAAAATCGCGGGTCGAGCTAGCTTTGCTTTCCAAGCGCATCTGCCTCACGGCATCCAAACGCCGGGCGATCAATGGAGATTGCAGTGAATCTTCATACTGCGTTTGCTCTATCCAAAGGCAGTATCGCGTCTTGCCTTGTATGAAATCCTCCGACCCGAAGAACGGTCTTATATAGCTCTGAAAGACAGGATCGGCCTGGCCTTCTACGGTCTTTTGCTCGCGAGAAACAATCAAATGCCCGCCATCACGCGGCATATTGCCGAAAAGCATGGGCGCAGCGTCTCTGGGAGGCTCGCGCCTACTTTCCACGACGAGGTTCGGCCCATCGACAAGGTAGGGGTTGATGTTGGAGCAAATCTTTTCATGCGCCGCCCCGTCGGAATCAAGCGAGTAGAGGCGCTTTCGGCTTGCACCAGCGTTGGATATACCGACCACAATCACGATCACGCCCGCGTTGTAACTGGCGAGGTTTGCCCACTTGAATGATGTGTGAGCAAATTCGATTTCATGCCCGGTTTTGAACATGGCTGGCCAAAGAATAGGAACCTGCTGGCCTTGGCATAGTGAGTTCGTTGTCACGAAGGCGGAAATGGCCTTTGTTCGCGTGCCATATTCGGCAGCCATCATCAGCCACGCGGCAACATAATCGAGTGATTTCCACCCCTCAATTCGGCCGTCAAACACGGCGCGAAGGTCATCCTTTTGTTCGTCCGATTGCAGCTTATTCCCGAGATAGGGAGGGTTGCCGCAAAGATACGTCTCTCCACCCTCGTTCTCGAAGTCGATCTGCGTTTGATCCAGCGGTGTATTAAATAGATCATCGCCTTGTAGCTTCACGCCCGTGCCCGTGGGTGGGCAGATGCTCAGCCAGTCGAGCCGCAGCGCGTTTCCACAGGTAATCCAGTTCTGGGCGTCGAGCGGCAGGAAATCTTGAAGGGCGTCTTTCTGTCCACGATAAAGCACGTCGCACTGATATTCGGCGATGATGAGTGCCAAACGGGCGATCTCGGCGGGGAAGTCGCGAAGCTCAATCCCCCTGAAATTGGTCAGCGGAATATCCGACTTCCGGCCGTCCTCACCCCGTCGCCTGTTGATCTCGGCCTCGATGGCCCGCATTTTCTTATAGGCGATGACAAGGAAGTTGCCGCTGCCGCAGGCCGGATCAAACACTCGGATACGGGCCATGCGGTTGCGGAGATTGAGGAGCTTGCGGCCGTTGTCGCCAGCCTCCTCAAGATGCCGCCGCAAATCGTCCAGAAAGAGGGGGTTCAGCACTTTCAGGATGTTGGGAACGCTGGTGTAGTGCATCCCCAAGGCCCCGCGCTCCTCCTCGTCGGCGACGGCCCGGGCCAGCACTCTGGCCTCGGCCGCATCGCCACCGATCTCATGGCCCAGCTCTGGGGCAACCGGGAGCGCCTCGGGATCACGCCCGCGCAGTTCTGCCTTGAACCGCTCCCCGGCACCCAGCTCCCCTGGCCCACCTACCTCTCGACCGTGGCGCAGGAGCAGTCCTGGGGACGCAAGTTTCTCGAGAAGGCCTGGCTGGCGCATGCCGGCGAACGTCCGGGGGTCATCTTCACCGTCTGGGATCCGGCGCGCTGTGCGGCGTTCTTGCCCTCGATCGCCCGCATCGATGCGAACACGTGGTAGCCGCGCTCGGCGAGCGTCTGGGCCGTGCGCCGGCCGAAGCCGCTGCTGGTGCCGGTGATGAGCCGGGCATGGTGTCTGATGTGTCCACTGCCGTCGCTGGGCGAGTGGCTTCAGCGGCTCAGGATCTTCGGTGTCACCGACAAGCTGCAGGGATTCAACCTGAAGTGGCCCAAACGCTTGAGCAATATGTGGGTGATGAACATCCTGTTCCTGGTGACCACCTTCTTCAGCGGCTTCTTCACCGTCAAGCCCCTGGCGACGTTCCTGCTGCTGGGGGGCATTATCGTCATCGGCGTGGTCCTGTCGCTGTTGTTCGAGAAGCGGAGCTTCTGCCTGTACGTCTGCCCGGTCAGCGGCTTCCAGGGGCTGTACTCCAACGCCGCCATGATGGAAATCCGCGCCAAGGACCCGGCCATCTGCGCCAAGCACAAGAAGAAGACCTGCGTCACGGGCAACGCCAAGGGCTACGGCTGCCCGTGGCTGATCGAGCCCCACAGCTTCCAGCGGAATACGTATTGCGGCATGTGCATGGAGTGCTTCAAGACCTGCCCCTTCGACAACATGGCCGTGAACCTGCGCCCGCCGGGCACCGACCTGCTGGTCAACCTCGGGCGCGGCCTGGACGAGGCCTGGAAGGGCTTCATCATGATAGGCATCGCCGCGATGTTCTACATCGCCATGATGGGGCGATGGGGCTGGATAAAGGACTGGGTCCGCGGGCATACGCTCACGGGCTGGCTGTCCTTCATCGCCATTCACAGCGCGTTTTGCATGCTGCTCCTTCCGGGGGTGTTCTTCGTGTTTGCCTGGCTGAGCAAGGCCTTCAGCGGAGACAAGGACGTGCCCATCAAGACGGTCTTCGTCAACCTGTCCTACACCCTCGTGCCGATGGGGCTGGCGGCCTGGATCGCCTTCAGCTTCGGGTTCCTGCTGCCCAACGGGTCGTACATCCTGCACATCATCTCCGACCCGTTCGCCTGGGGATGGGACCTGTTCGGAACCGCCGGCGCCCAGTGGACGCCAGTGCTGACCGCGTGGCTCGTCCCGCTGCAGTACGGC
>LAZR01000236.1_pt1 | contig 53769 bp, 47 predicted proteins | sample 329461 | NCBI WGS metagenome assembly LAZR01 (sample SAMN03002196, study PRJNA259156) | marine sediment metagenome | biome: sea floor; feature: Hydrothermal impacted sediments; material: marine sediment; isolation source: Loki non-amplified sample from Loki's castle hydrothermal vent sediment ...
AGAATAAGTAACAGTACCTGTAGTGTAAGAAGTGACATTGAAACGATAACGTTCATTCTTTCTTTCTTGACGGAAAGAAGTTTCTACATCACCGAAATAAGTTCTGATTGGTGCCCAAGCACCAGAATAGGGAACCTTCTCCCTTTGAAGTTCTACTGTAGCTGTCGCGCCGCCTGACAAAGAAATAGTGATATCTTCTCCGAGTGAGACGACATCCAAGACAGCGGACTGACCGACAGCGGTAAAAGTACCAGAGACTGTAGCCATTATTTTCTCCTAAAATGTTTGCGGGGACTGGACTCGAACCAGCGACCTTCGGGTTATGAGCCCGACGAGCTACCTACTGCTCTACCCCGCGATATGGGTTTTTATCTCACTTGTTTTGCAACTTCAGGTCATTAGGCTGACGAGATAAAGGTGCGCTACTATTTGTAGCGGGCTGCAAATATACAATACATTTTCTCAATATTCAAAACTTATTTGAATAATCTTTTTGGGAGCATTATCTATTAAAATACATTTAATCCATAACTTCGGTTTTTTGCAATATTATGGATACAATTAATGACTTTATAGCCAGTGCACTACCGTATACGGAGTGGCCAATGTTTCTTTTGTTAATAGGAGGCGGACTCTTTCTTGTTTTCTATTCCAAACTTATGCCATATCGGTATTTTGGTCATGCTATAGCAATAACTGCGGGTAAATACGATAACAAAGATTCAAAAGGTGATGTGAGTTCTTTTCAGGCGCTTTCTGCTGCGGTTGCTGCTACCGTAGGCTTAGGAAATATTTCTGGAGTAGCAATTGCTATTCATGATGGAGGACCCGGCGTTGTTTTTTGGATTTGGATGACAGCCTTAATAGGTATGTGTATTAAGTTCTATTCTTGTAGTTTGGCAATAATGTATAGGGGTACTGATTCTGAAGGAAAGTTACAAGGTGGTCCTATGTATTACATCACAAAAGGGCTGGGAGAGAAAGCGCGTCCGTTAGCAATATTCTTTGCTGTTTGTGGTTTGTTCGGTTTTTTAGGAGTGTTTACCGCAAATCAATTTACAGAAACATTTATGAGTGTTGTAGACCCTGGTACAACATTAATTGAAATGAGTGATCAGAATTGGAAATGGACCATAGGTATAGTTTTAGCAGTCATAACATCTTTAGTAATTTTCGGAGGGCTATCAAATATAGCTAAAGTTGCTTCGACGATAGTGCCTTTTATGGTGGCATTGTACTTAGTTGCGGTAATTGTAGTTATGGCTTTAAATTCAGAACAAATACTACCATCCTTGAAAATGATTATCACAGAGGCTTGGAACTTTAAATCATTAGCGACTGGGGGATTTTGGGGTCTTGTTATTATAGGTGTGCGTAGGGCTATGTTTTCTAATGAGGCTGGTTTAGGTAGTGCTCCAATGTATCATGGGCAATCTAAGAATGACGAACCTATTCGTGAGGGCTTGGTGGCTATGTTAGGTCCATTTATTGATACTATATTGGTTTGTACGTTTACAGCAATAGTTATTATTTTAAGTGGTGCATATTTAGAGGATTCTAGTGGTATTGTCATGACATTGTCCGCATTTGAGAGAACATTGTTTGGATGGGGAGACATTCTATTAATGGTAATTGTAACAGCTTTTGCATTATCAACTCTTTTTACATATTCTTATTACGGGGTTAAATCATTGTCTTTTTTAACCAATGCTAAAATTGGTAGATTTTACAATTGGTATTTTGTAATTATGATTGTATTCGCAGCAGTGGCTTCATTAGATCTTGTGAAGAATTTAATCGATTTGTCTTATGCTCTTATGGTGATACCCAATATGATTGCCGTACTTTTGTTGGCTCCAAAGGTAAATGTGGAATTGAAGAAATACATAATAAAGTTAAAGGATGGCAGATCATAAAGCAGGCTTTGTAAATATTATAGGAAACCCTAATGTGGGTAAATCTACTTTGATGAATGCTTTTGTAGGTGAGAAATTATCTATCATAACCTCAAAGGCACAGACAACAAGACATCGTATTTTAGGTATAGTAAACGGAGATGATTTTCAGATGATCTTATCCGATACACCTGGTATTATTAAACCTGCGTATCAACTTCAAAGTAGTATGATGGACTTTGTGAGGTCAGCTTTTGAAGATGCAGATGTGCTTTTGTATATGGTTGAGATAGGAGAGAAGGCTTTAAAAGATGAAGCCTTCTTTGAGAAAATAAAGAACAGTAAAATTCCTGTTTTATTACTTTTGAATAAAGTAGATACTACTACACAAGAATTATTGGAAGAGCAGGTTCAATACTGGCAAGAGATGTTGCCAAGTGTAGAGCTACATCCAATTTCAGCATTATCTAATTTTAATGTTAAAGGGGTATTTGAGCGTATTATTGAATTGTTACCTAAATCGCCAGCATATTATCCTAAAGACCAATTAACAGATAAACCAGAACGTTTCTTTGTAAATGAAACTATTCGCGAGAAAATCTTATTGAATTATAAAAAGGAAATTCCTTACGCGGTCGAAATAGAAACCGAGGAGTTTTTCGAAGATGAAGACATCATTCGCATGCGTGCGGTGATTATGGTAGAGCGTGATTCTCAAAAAGGAATTATAATTGGTCATAAAGGTGCAGCTTTAAAAAAAGTTGGTGTTGAGTCTAGAAAAGATTTGGAAAAATTCTTTGGCAAACAGGTGCATATAGAGCTGTACGTAAAAGTGAATAAAAATTGGAGAAGCAATGCTCGTCAATTAAAGCGCTTTGGGTACAATAAATAATTAAACAACCACTATATCTAAATTAGATTTAATTTTTTTGATAGAAGTTGAATAAGTTGATATTGTCCTGAAATTTTAGGAAAGACTAGTTATCAGGTGATTGTTTAATTCCACCTTCTTTTATTGATCTTTATCATAAAATTATTATCTCAAATGGAGTTTTAATTCTTCATTTTGACAATAAAAGACTATTTTTGATTCATCGATAAACTGTTTAAAAAATCCGATGAAATGCAAAATGTAATCATTTTTGGTGCCTCCGGCCATGGTAGTGTTGTTTTGGATTGTTTGGAAAAAGAAGGTAAATACAATGTTATTGGCTTCGTAGATTCTTTTAAGGAGAAGGGTTCTCGAATTAGCGGATATCAGGTTTTGGGTAGTGAAGTAGATTTACCCTATTTGATAAGTAGATTTAATATTGTAGGAGGCTTAGTTGCAATTGGTGACAATTGGACTAGAAAATTAATTGTTGATAGAATTTCTAAAGTTGTTCCTGAATTTAATTTTATTAATACTATACACCCAAAAGCTATTTTGGGTAAAGATATTTTGTTAGGATGTGGAAACGTATTTATGCCTGGGGCAATAGTAAATGCAAATTCCATTATTCATGATTTTTGTATTATTAACACCAATTCATCTCTTGGTCATGATGGTATAATGGATTCATATTCAAGTTTGGCACCATCTGTTTGTACAGGTGGAAGTTTAAAGTTAGGAAGATTTTCTGCTATTAGTTTAGGGGTGAATATAATTAATGGTATTGAAATAGGTCAACATTCTGTTATAGGTGCTGGCTCTCTTGTTGTGGATCATTTTGGCGATAATATTGTGGCATACGGATCGCCTGCAAGAATTATTCGAAAAAGAGCTATTGGTGAACCTTATTTATATACGCCTAAAAAACAACAATTTTTCAAATTAGATAGATTTGATGAGATTCAATCAGATCTCTCCATTTAAGTTATATTGTAATTGCGACTATAAGTACTACCTTTGCAGCAAATTTAAGCTATGGGTGCTATTGTTGCCATTGTAGGGAGACCTAATGTAGGAAAATCAACATTTTTTAATCGATTAATTCAAAGACGCGAGGCCATTGTTGATGCAGTTAGTGGTGTTACGCGTGATCGTCATTATGGTAAAAGTGATTGGAACGGAAAGGAGTTTTCAATTATTGATACCGGTGGATATGTAGTTGGTAGTGATGATGTTTTCGAAAAGGAAATCGATAAGCAAGTAGAGTTGGCAATAGAAGAAGCCGATGCTATTATCTTTATGGTTGATGTTGAGACCGGAGTAACCGGTATGGATGAAGATGTAGCCAAATTATTAAGACGAGTTAAAAAGCCTGTTTTTTTAGCTGTCAATAAAGTTGATAATGCTAAGAGGGCAGAAGATGCTGTTGAATTCTACTCTTTAGGTTTAGGTGAGTTTTACACCTTATCTAGTATAAATGGAGGTGGAACTGGGGAGTTATTAGATGATTTGGTTGAGAAACTACCAGATATTATAGAAGAAAAAAGTGAATTACCAAGATTTGCCGTTGTTGGTAGACCAAATGCAGGTAAATCTTCTTTCATTAATGCACTAATTGGTGAGGATAGATATATAGTAACTGATATTGCTGGTACTACTAGAGATAGTATTGATACTAAATATAATCGATTCGGATTTGAATTTAACCTCGTAGATACTGCAGGAATTCGCCGTAAAGCTAAGGTAAAGGAAGATTTAGAATTTTATTCCGTAATGCGCTCGGTAAGAGCTATAGAGCATTGCGATGTCTGTATTTTATTATTAGATGCGACAAGAGGTTTTGATGGTCAGGTAGAGAATATCTTCTGGTTGGCACAACGAAATCATAAGGGTATAGTTATTCTTGTGAACAAGTGGGATTTAGTAGAAGAAAAGGAAACCAATACAATTAAGCACTACACTGATAAAATTAAAAAAGCTATTGAGCCATTTACAGATGTGCCAATTCTTTTTGTTTCTGTACTTACTAAACAACGTATTTTTAAGGCTATAGAAACTGCTGTAGAGGTTTATAATAAAAGAAATAAGAAAATAATTACTAGAAAATTCAATGAGACGATGTTGCCGATAATAGAAAATTATCCGCCACCGGCTTATAAAGGTAAATTCGTTAAAATCAAATTCTGTACGCAATTACCAACTCCGTATCCACAATTTGCATTCTTCTGTAACTTGCCACAGTATGTACGCGATCCTTACAAGCGTTATCTTGAAAATAAGATTCGTGAAGAATATGATTTCTCTGGAGTACCGATTACGGTATTTATGAGGAAGAAGTAATTTTTAGAAATTATAAGTTAGAAAATGGTCAAGTAGTTTTGAATAGACACAAAAGTACTTGACCATTTTTTCTACGTCTTAGTTAGGTATTTACCATCCACCAGAGGCACCGCCACCACCAAATCCGCCACCGCCGAAGCCTCCACCAAATCCACCGCCGCCGAAACTTCCGCCTCCGCTACTTCCGCCAAATCCACCAGAGCCATTAGAACGACCCATATTACTAAGAATGATCATATCCCAAGGGCTTAACCCACCACGTCTTCTTCCTCCGTTTCCACCATTGTCGTCATTTTTGCGACTCCATAGAATAAAGAGGATTACTATAAATATGATAAAAGGTAAGATGGATGAAAATGGAATTCCTTCATTATCGCCAAATGTTCTTTCCTCTTGAAACTCGCCATTTAAGACTTGAAAAATAACATCTGATCCCTTGTCCAAGCCTCCGTAATAGTTTCCGGCTCTAAATTCTGGGAGAATTATATTTTCAATAATTCTTTTTGAAAGCGCATCGGTCAAAGAACCTTCAACACCGTAACCTGTGCTAATTGCAACTTTTCGGTCATTTTCGGCTAGAATAAGAAGAATGCCATTGTCTTTTCCGTCTTGTCCAATTCCCCATTTTTGACCCCAATTTGCCCCTAGGTAATTAATATTTTCACCGTTAGTACTGGCAATTATAGTTATAACAATTTGCGTTGAGGTGCTATCGGAATAGCGCACTAGTTTTTGGTTTAATGCTGCTTTTTGTTGGTCACTTAATAAATTAGTATAGTCGTAAACACTCGTCTGTAACGCTGGCTTTTCAGGTATTTCAAACTGGCTAAATACCGGTTTGCACCAAAGAAAAAGAATTATAAGGCTAACCTTTAGATATCTCATTGCTTAATTCGTTGGTGTCATCTGATTGCCAAGGGAAATGACTATTTAATTCTTCACCAGCTTTTATAATACCGGCAACTAGTCCTTCTTTAAATTCTCCTTTTTCAAAATGTGTTTGAATGCTATTTCTAGTAGATTGCCAAAAATCTTCAGGTACAACGGCGTCGATTCCTTTATCACCACAAATAACAAATTTTTTGTCATTTACCGCAACGTATATTAAAACTCCGTTTTCCTGTTTGGTGTTGTCCATTTTCAATAAATGAAAAACCTCTTTTGCACGCTCGTAGTGCTCTTTACGAGTGTGAGCTTCTATATGTACCCTAATTTCGCCAGAAGTGTTTTTTTCTGCTTCAAGAATAGCGCCAACTACCTCTTGCTCTTCTGTTGCCGTTAAAAAATCTTCTACTCTAGACATATAATATTAATCAAAATCAAAATTAACATCCGGTGCATTTTCAGAACCAACATCTGCTTTGTAGTACGATAATTCATCGAAATTAAAGATACCTGCTAAAATGGAGTTCGGAAAAGTTTTTATGTGAAGATTATATGGTTCAACTGTTGCGTTGAATCTGTCTCTTGCCACGTTTATTCTATTTTCAGTGCCTTCTAATTGAGATTGTAATTCAAGAAAATTCTGATTAGCTTTTAGGTCAGGGTAGCGTTCAACAGTTACCAATAATCTGCTTAATGCACTGCTAAGTCCACTTTGTGCTTGGTTGAATTGTGCTAATTGTTCTGGTGTAATATTACTTGGGTCAATGCTGACCGATGTTGCTTTTGCTCTTGCCTCTATAACATCTGTTAATGTCCCTCTTTCAAAATCTGCTGCACCTTGTACTGTTTTCACCAAATTGCCTATTAGGTCGTTTCTACGTTGGTATGCACTCTCTACATTTGCCCAAGTTTTAGTCGATGTTTCTTTTAATGCAACAGCCGTGTTGTTGAAACCTACGCCCCATTGGTATAGGCCAAATGCGATGACTACGATTGCGATTAATGCAATAATTCCTTTTTTCATAATGGTTGTGTTATAATTGGTCTTTAATTTTATTCAGTTCAGCCTTTACACGCTCGAGCTTTTGAATTATATCAAAATTGGAAAGTGTTTTTTGCTTCTCTTCTTTTAAATGGGTTTTGGCACCATCTAGAGTAAAACCTCTTTCTTTTACCAAATGATAAATTAATTGAAGATTTTTAATGTCTTGGGGAGTAAATTTTCTATTCCCCTTCGCATTTTTCTTTGGCTGAAGCACGTCGAATTCTTTCTCCCAAAAACGAATTAATGAGGCGTTTACACCAAAAGCACGGGCTACTTCGCCTATACCATAATATCTTTTTTCAGGGAGTTCTATCTGCATTAATCCAATGATTGATTTTCTTGATTAGCGAATTTCAACATGTTCTCGAATTCTTCTGGTGATAAACTACCATAGTAGAAATTCATTGGGTTGATTCGGTCATTATCTTTCCAGACTTCATAGTGCAAGTGCGGTGCTTCTGACCGACCTGTGCTACCTACAAAACCTATTAAATCACCTCGCTTTACTTTTTGTCCGGACTTAACATTATACTGACTTAAATGCCCATATAGGCTTAAGTATCCATAACCGTGATCTATACGAATATGCTTTCCATAACCAGATGAGTTATTATCTGCTCGAGTTATTTTACCATCTCCAGAAGCATAAACAGGAGTACCTCTTGGGGCAGTAAAATCCATACCATAATGCATTTTTCTTGCCTTTGTAAAAGGATCTGATCTCCATCCGTAACCAGAAGCCATACGTTTTAAGTCTTCATTGTTAATAGGTTGAATTGCAGGTATGGACATTAGTAGTTTCTCTTTTTCCTCTGCTAGTTTCGTAATCTCATCCAATGATTTAGATTGAATGGACATTTGTTTTTTTATAATATCTAGTCTTTTTGTTGTAGAAACAATCATTTCAGAATTGTTAAAGCCTTCTAAAGATTTGTATCTGTTAATACCACCAAAACCAGCTTTACGTTGCTCGTCTGGAATAGGGTTAGCTTCAAAATATAATCTATAAATATTATTATCTCTATCTTCTATATTGCCTAGAACCTCTTCAATTTGTTCCATTTTCTTGTTCAGTAACTCGTACTGAAGCTCGTAATTTTTCACTTCACGCGATAGTGAAAGTTCTCTTGGTGTGTTGACAAGGTTGGTGTTAAGAAGAAGAATAAGGCCTAAAAAACCAAAAAGGCAAGCTCCCAAAATAAAGAAGGTTATATTTCTATAACGTTTAGATTTTTCGGGTTCTATCTTACGGTACGACAGCGTGTCTGGGTCGTAATAGTATTTTACCTTAGACATGTATGTTATTTATACTATTTTTGTTCTTTAATTATTAGGGAACAAACAAATATAAAAATAGTTTTATATAAACCGTTACAATTTGTAAAAGCTTAGCATTTTAGATGAATTCAAAAGATACAAGAACTCAATTTCTGAATTTTTTCAAAGGTAAAGAACACAAAATAGTGTCTTCTGCGCCAATGGTCATTAAAGATGACCCAACCCTGCTTTTTACAAATGCGGGTATGAATCAGTTTAAAGAATATTTTTTAGGAATAAGCCAAACTAAAAATTCTAGGGTTGTAGATACTCAAAAATGTTTACGCGTAAGTGGAAAACATAATGATTTGGAAGAGGTCGGTAAGGATACCTATCACCATACTATGTTCGAGATGTTGGGTAACTGGAGTTTTGGTGATTATTTTAAAGAAGAGGCAATTACCTGGGCTTGGGAGTTGTTGACAGATGTTCTTAAAATTGATAAGGATAGTCTTTATGTTTCTGTATTTGAAGGTAGCAACGATGCTGATCAATTAGAAATGGATAATGAAGCTTTTGAGCTTTGGAAAAAGATTGTACCTGTTGATAGAATTATTAAGGGCAATAAAAAGGATAATTTTTGGGAAATGGGTGATCAAGGTCCATGTGGTCCATGTTCTGAAATTCATGTAGATATTCGTTCAAAAGAAGATAAAGCTAAGGTATCGGGCGCAAGTTTGGTAAACCAAGATCACCCGCAAGTGGTAGAGATTTGGAATCTTGTATTTATGCAGTATAACCGTAAAGCAGATGGTTCTTTAGAAAGTTTGCCGGCAAAGCATGTAGATACAGGTATGGGCTTTGAACGTTTGTGCATGGTATTACAAGGTGTACAATCTAACTACGATACAGATATTTTTACGCCATTAATTCGTGAAATAGAAGTTATTACGAACTCCGAATACGGTAAGAATGAGGAAAATGATATAGCAATACGTGTAATTAGTGATCATATACGTGCGGTAGCTTTTTCAATCGCAGACGGTCAATTACCAAGTAATACAGGTGCTGGCTATGTAATAAGAAGAATACTTAGAAGAGCGGTTCGTTACGGATTTACATTTTTAAATACCAAAGAGCCGTTTATGTTTCGTTTGGTTAATGTGTTGACTACATCTTTAGGTGAGGCATACCCTGAATTAAAAGAGCAAAAACAGTTAATTGAAAATGTAATTAAAGAAGAAGAAAATTCTTTCTTAAAAACGTTAGATCAAGGATTGGTGTTGCTTGATACAATTATCAAAAACACTAAAGGAAAAACAGTTAATGGTGGTAAAGCTTTTGAGCTTTATGATACTTTCGGTTTTCCTATAGATTTGACGGCTTTAATTCTAAGTGAAAAGGGGTATCAATTAGATGTAGCTGGTTTTGACGAGGCTATGCAAAAGCAGAAAAATCGTTCTAAGTCTGCATCAGTTGTTTCAAAGCAAGATTGGGAAATATTGCTAGATGATAACGAACAAGAATTTGTCGGGTATGATATGCTTGATGTTGAAGTGAAGATTACTAAATACCGTAAAATCGTTTCTAAGAAGGACGGTACACAATTTCAATTGGTATTTAATCTAACTCCATTTTACGCAGAAGGCGGTGGTCAAGTGGGTGATAAAGGTTATTTAGAAGATGCACATGGCGATGTTATTTACATTATCGATACCAAGAAAGAAAATAATGAAATTATTCACTTTGCTAAAAACCTACCAAAACATTTAGGGGAAAGTTTTAAAGCAGTAGTAGATAAAAAGCAACGTAGTAGAACAGATGCGAACCATACGGCAACACATTTGTTGCACCAAGCACTTCGTGAAGTTTTAGGTAAGCATGTAGAACAAAAAGGTTCTTCTGTACATTCTAAGTATTTGAGATTCGATTTTTCTCATTTTTCTAAAATGACAGCAGAAGAATTAAGAGAGGTGGAGAGTTTTGTTAATGCACGTATAGATGGTCATTTACAACTTCAAGAACAACGTAATGTACCTATGAAAGTAGCTATTGATGATGGGGCTATGGCATTATTCGGTGAAAAATATGGAGATGCTGTTAGAACTATTCGTTTTGGACAATCTATAGAACTTTGTGGCGGTACACATGTTAAGAATACAGGAGACATCTGGCAATTTAAAATTAAATCGGAAGGTGCAGTAGCAGCTGGTATTCGTAGAATTGAAGCAATTACAGGTGATGCGGTAAAAGATTTTCACCTAGATAATGATATGCTTTTATCTAAGATAAAAGATGTTTTGGGCAACTGTCAGGATCCAGTAAAGTCTGTATTTGGTTTACAAGAAGAAAATAGCAACCTTAAGAAGCAGGTAACTGAGTTATTGAAAGACAAGGCTAAGGGCTTAAAAGGAGATTTATTATCAGAACTTAAAGAAGTTAATGGAGTACAATTTCTAGCTAAGAAGATAGATCTGGATGCGTCTGCAATTAAGGATTTAAGTTTTGAAATGGGTAATCAAAAAGATAATTTGTTTCTATTGTTCGGTTCTGAACAGAATGGTAAAGCATTATTATCTTGCTATATATCGAAGGAATTAGTGGCTTCTAAAAATTTGAATGCAGGTACCATAGTAAGGGAACTTGGTAAATATATTCAAGGTGGCGGTGGTGGTCAACCATTTTTTGCAACTGCAGGAGGAAAAAACCCTAGTGGTATACCAGAAGCATTAGCTAAGGCAGAAGATTATTTGAAGTAGGTTCTAGGGTGGTGAAAATGTAGTTAGCAGAGTTAAATGTGGTGCTATACCAACCAATTAAATCATTTAACCATGAAGAATTATTTTTTATTATTACTTGCGTTTGTAAGCTTTTCGGGATTTTCGTAGGTTTCATTGGGTTCGCGCCATGTAGGTAAGCCGTCAGATTTAAAACCAAAGGAGTTAGAAGCTGTTAAGGCTTCAACAACCATTTTTGTCTTGTCGGATATAATTGATAGTGATGAATATGCTAAAATTCTAAAAGAAATTTGCACGGTAACTCCGTATAGAATAATACCTCAAAGCGAATATAATCTCCATGAGTATTACAATAAAAACTATTCTATAGCAGAGCTTGTTGGTTTCAAACGTTCTAAAACCAATAAAATGGGTAGTGTTTTACATTCTCTACATATTTACCTAAATATTGGTTTGTACGATGCAAAGGCTATAGACGAAAAGTTGTCTTAGGTAAAGGCGAAAAAAGAGAAGAAAAGGTTAATGAATTTTTTAGAGACAATAAAAAACCTATTGCTAAAATTTATATTTTCCCGACAACAGATTTTGTGAACATAGCTATTTCGGAAGACAGAGAGGTTTTAGTTGAGAAAATGTATACAGAAGATGTGTTCTTTAGTTATTCAACCGGATTTCTAAAGAATTACTTTCAGCAAACAAACGATCTTATTGAAAAAGGAGAGACGTATTGGATGTACGAAAAAGATTATGATGCTAAAAAAATAGCAAGTTTGGATACATCTAAATTATATGTGCCAAATTAGATCTCTCAAAGAACAAATGCTTTTACTGCAGAGATTTCTGATGGTGAGGATAAAGAAGTAGAGAAGTTATTTAGTAAATATGATTATGACTTCTAGTTTATATCTACCGAAGATTTAGATCAAGCTATTAAAGAGAATAAAGAATATTATTATTTGAGATATGCTAGGGCAAATGCAGAAAGATTTTTGCAAGTAGTAAATTCAATGACAGGAGTAGTAGTTTTTAGAGAATAAATCACTGGTCTAAGTTATAATTTAAAAGCTAAAAATTTAGGTGAGCTAAGTGATGTAATATCCAAATCTGTAAAGAAATTGTCGAAGTAGCATCATTTAAAAAGATATACTCTAATGGAATTTAATATACTAAAATTTCTAATCAGATTTAGTATCTTAAATTTTTAAAACTATCTTCAAAAAAATATTAGCGATACTTCATTTAAGTAAATTGAAGCGGCGATATAATACGATAGTTTTATGAAAAAGTATTTCATCTTATTACTTGTTTTTACTTCATGTAATCTTTCAAGAAAAAATCAGGATGTTGTAGAAAGTTCGAATAATGGTGATAAGAAAGTTTTATCAGGCATTGATTCTATGCACATTAGAGAGTTTCTAGAGAAATCATTCGACAATCCATTACATTCGTTAGAGCATCAACAATATTTAGATTCTGCACTTACCATAGATCCAACGAATGCTTGGCTTTGGCAACAAAAGGCAATGCCTTTATATAAAGCTAGAAAGTACCAATTAGCTAGACCGTTTTTAGAAAAGGCAGTTGAATACGACCCTAAAAAATATTTAGATTATAGCGGCTTCATGAGATGTATATTCTCAAAAGACTATCTGAAATCTATAACTGAATTTATGAAAGCCAAAAAAGAATATGGCGACGGTTATGTAATGGATCATACCTATAACTTTTACATTGGGCTAGATTACCTTCAGTTAAATCAATTCTCTAAAGCAAAAGAGTTTATGTTATTGAGCAAAGAGCAGCAGTTTAAAGATTTCCCTAACGATTCGCCACAGGAAGCATGTCATTACTTAGATTGGTATTATTTAGGTATCGCAGATTTTGAATTAGGCAATTACAAAGCGGCTATTGAGTCATTCGATATGTCATTAATGGTTTATGATAATTTTGCAGATGCACTTTATTTCAAAGGTCGAAGCATGACTAAATTAGGGAATGAAGGAGGTGCAGAATGGGAGAAAAAGGCTTTTGAAAACGGAGATAATACTATTAATGAAGATAATGCTATTTATGAAATTTACCCTTATCAGGTTTTTCATAAATTGAATGAAAGTGTGAGACCAAAATGAATCTCTTAACCAAAATACTACTATCAAAAGCCCAAAATCAAATTGATTATTCAAGTCAATTAATGCTTTTGGGCTCCTGTTTTTCTGAAAATATAGGTGCTAAACTTGAGCACTATAAATTTCAAGGACTACAAAATCCGTTCGGGATTTTATTTCATCCGCTGGCTATTGAAAAATTAATTCAAAGGGCGGTTCAAGAAAATGTTTATACTGAAGATGATGTGTTCTTTATAAATGAACAATGGCATTGTTTTGATGCGCATTCAGAACTGAATAATCCCTCTAAACAAAAATTAATTTTAGATTTAAATCTTGCGGTAGATCAGACATTGGTTCAATTGAAACAGGCCAGTCATGTCATTATCACATTGGGCACCGCTTGGGTATATCGTAACACATCAAGCACTAAGGTTGTGGCGAATTGCCATAAAGTGCCTCAGATTAACTTTACAAAAAAATTATTAAGTGTTGTGGAGGTAAAGGAGAGTCTACAACGTATTATAACATTGGCTAAATCCGTAAATCCAGAAGTACAATTTATATTTACGGTATCACCAGTTAGGCATTTAAAGGATGGCTTTGTTCAGAACCAATTGAGTAAAGCACATTTAATTTCGGCTATACATCAAGTAATTGACAGTGATAGTATTTCGTATTTTCCTAGTTATGAAATTATGATGGATGAGCTAAGAGATTATCGTTTTTATGCTAAGGATATGATTCATCCTAGCGAAATAGCAATAGAATATATTTGGGAGAAATTTAGCGAAGTTTGGATTGATGAAACTATTAATGGAGTAATGAAAAAGGTTGATGAGGTTAAGCGCGGTTTGCAGCATAGGGCTTTTAATCCCGAAGGAGAGGCACATCAAAAATTTTTAACATCGCTCGCGCAGAAAATTGCGTATATACAGAATGAATATCCATTTATGGATTTTAAAACTTCAAAAGCATGAGGAAATTTGTAGCAGGCGTTTTAATTACCTTGGCAATTGTTTTTATTGTTCGTTCTTGTAATGATGGTAAAGAAAATAAATCTATTCTTGAGGAAAATTCTATGCTAATTCAGCAAGAAATAACCAACGTTTCTAAATTAATAGTAACAGAAGGTCATTTTTCTGAAGTCTATAATTACAAAGATTCTAAGGAGCTTTTTGGTCCTTTACTAAGAGCAGAGAAAAAAGCGTTAGTAGTAGTTAACGCAGATGTTACTGTTGCCTATGATTTGAGCCTTATTGATTTTGAGATTGATGAAGCAACAAAGACAGTTAAAATAAATAGCATTCCAGAAGCTGAAATAAAACTAAATCCAGATTTTGAATATTATGATGTAACTGCAGATTACTTAAATCAGTTCGATGCTGCAGATTACAACAAAATTAAAAAAACGGTCAATGCTTCTTTAATGAAAAAGGTAGAAGCTTCTTCGCTTCGTAGTAATGCAGAAAATAGATTTATCAGTGAGTTGCAAAAATTTTACATTCTTACTAATTCTATGGGTTGGCGTTTAACGTATAAAGAACAAACCATAGAATCTTTAGAAGGTTTACAAGTTATTAAACCATAGTTGTAACAGTTGCTAATTCTAGTCCGTCATCAATTAATTGTCCAAGGGCAGGTTGGTCTAGCTTAATATTTTCAAGATGAACTCTTATGGTTTCCGCTAGTTTCTTTTCGTTACTTAGAATTGCCAACTCGTAAATTTCAATAGGTAATAACCAGTCTTTTGGATATTTTTCTTGTATTACTTCGAAAACCTTTGTTCTAGATATAATAGTGTTATTGCCTTCTCTAAAATCACGAATTAGCTTATAGTACGATTCCAATTCGGTAAAGCCTTCTTGATGGTAGTTTTGACTGCCAGTACTTAGAGAATGGTCTAAAAGGTCAAAACTCTTTAAATCTGCAGGACCGTGGTAAGCAGAAACGATTTCTTCACCGATAGCCATATTGTATAACTCATCGTTAGATTCAAAAAGAACATTATTTTTATAAGTAACCTTACAGTTCTCGAAAGTGATTAAAAGGATGCGTCCTTGAAGATTACGGGTACCTGTAATAATTTTTCCGGTTACGTTAATTCCTCCTGTAAAGTCTAAGGATACAATTTCTCCTTCGTAAATTTTATATGCTTTTAAATCGCGCGGACTCATATCTTCTATAGGAATATTGATACCTTTTAATCTTCCGATAGGTGATCCGAAACCAGTCTCATGCTGGTTTACATCTTGTCCAACTAATTCTTTTTCTCTGTATGCAAGAGCAGATTTTCCTTTGGTCTGAAAATAAATAGGCTTACCATCATGAGAAATTAAAGATTCGTAATTACCCGATACTTGTAAACCAGTACTTAGTTCTATAGTTCCTAGTTCTTTAGAATCGATCAGTTTCTGCAAACCTGAGAGTCCGCCTTTCCGCAGTGCCATTGTATTGGCAAAATCTTCTAATACCTGACTTAAAAAGGCGAAATCTGGTGTAACGAATAGTTGAGGTTGAGGTTTTGTAATATCGAAAGATGTTCTTGCTGCCTCTATAGAATAAGGTAGTTTTTTAACATTGTCGGTCATACACCACTGACTTTCTCCTATAGAAGATAAAAGTCCCGCGCCATAAATTTTAGGGTCTTCAAGAGTGCCTATTAATCCGTATTCAACTGTCCACCAGTGAAGGTTTCTAATGAAAGCCATTTCACTAGGTTCACCCATATTATCTTGAAGAAATTCTATATGTTTTTCAGATTTTTCAATTTCTTCTAAAGCTGTGCCTTTTGCTTCCTTAATAATAGAAAGGTGACGTACCGCTTCATAAAGCTCAAAATCTTTTGCGCTTGAAATTGCTTTGCAGCCAATCTCACCAAAACGTCTTAAATATGCCGCATATTCTGGATTTGCAATAATAGGGGCATGTCCGGCACCTTCATGAATTATATCTGGGGCAGGTGTATAAGCTATATTTTCTATTTGTCTAATATCTGAAGCAATAACAAGTACATTATAAGCCTGAAACTCCATAAATGCAGCAGGTGGTATAAAGCCATCTACAGCCACTGCAGCCCAGCCTAAATCCTTTAAAATACGGTTCATGCCGTACATGTTAGGTATGTTGTCAATAGATATTCCTGTTTTGCGTAAACCTTTGGTATAAGACTTATGGGCGACCTTACTAAGATAATCCACATTTTTACGCATAACGTAGCGCCATACTGCTTGGTTAACTGGCGTATAATCCTCATAATTTTGAGGCTTAATGTACTGTCTTAAATGTTTAGGAAGTTTATCCAAGATAGGATTGCTTTCATATTCAGAAGTATTCATACGCTTAATTTTTTCTAATGGAGAATCGAATTATTTCTATTAAATATAGAATTTACAGATCAATTAATTGTTAATATTATTTAAATTGGGAAATAAGACTTTTTAAATATATATTTAAAGGAATAATTACTTTTTAAGTACTAGATGTATTCGTAAAAGAGGAAAAATTATGGTGGAGAAATTAGATTTCATAGATAGGGAGATATTAAAGATATTACAGAAAGATGCTAAAACGGGTGCCAAATCTATAGCAGAGCAATTAGGATTGACAAAAACACCGGTTTATGAGCGCATTAAACGTTTAGAGTTCGACGGGTTTATTAAGAATTATGTAGCTATCTTAAATAAGGATAAGATAGAGGAGAGCATAACCGTATTTAGCTTTGTTTCTTTAGAAGCACAAAAAGGAGCAATGATGGATGATTTCTTTGAACAGGTTATGAAATATCCAGAAGTGGTAGAATGTTTTGTTGTAGGTGGCGAGTTCGATTTTCTATTAAAAGTTGTAGTCAAAAACCTTGATGCATATTATAATTTCGCAAAATTTAAAATTGCCTCATTGCCTAGTATTGGTGGTGTTAAAAGCGCATTCGTTTTAAATGAGGTAAAGAATGATACTAATTTCCCTTTGTTGTAAATAAAAAGAGGTTGTAAATGAATTCATTTACAACCTCTTTTTAAAAGTATATATGCCATTATTTCAATGCAACAGCATTAGGTGGGTATTGCTCTAAGATTTGAGAAACAAATTCTCGAATACGTTCTTCTTTTTTAGCAATATTGCTTGTGTTTGACAATGTTCCAACTCCTTTTCCTTGCCATACCAGTTCATTTGATTTATTATCGATTAAATCGATATAAAGAGAACCTTGAGTACTTGCGCTTACACTAGTACCGCCACCCCAACCAAAACCAGGGCCCCAAGTCCATGGGTTATAGCCCCATCCCCAGGCGCCGCCCCAACCATAGTTGTTATTGTAGACGTCGACTCTTTCTTGTTCTTTGGTGAAAATGCTCACTAACAAATCTGGAGTTTCAGATTTCACGAAGCCTCTAGAGCTCATTTCAGTTTCAATGGCTCGTAGAATACGTTTCTTATCTAAATCTGATATTTGTGCTTTATCAATACCTGTTTTGTAAAAGGCATAGGTTTTATAGCCGTTAAAATCTGCTTTTTGGTCGTAATCTGAAAGAACACTAACAGATGAGCAAGAAGAAATAAGGACTAAAAGTAGCAATGGTAAACCAAGTAATTTGATGTTTTTCATAACGTTATATTTTTTAAAGACTCAATTTTCTGATAAAATTAAATACAAATATCATGCCGAGCTATGTTAAAACTTACTGCATGTTTGTTTTTGGATCATAACCGTAGGGGCAATGTCTACAACCACTTTCACAACAATAACCTCTTTTTAAGTGATACTGTTTTGTAAAAACTCTAAATCCGTTTTCAGACCAGTAAAAATCTCCTTCCTCTATCGGAATTATTTCTTTCATGTAATCGCTGACTATTAATGATATAAAGTTACTTCTTTCTGTTGATAACCTTGGTGCTTAATGGTTTGAAGATAGACCTAAAAGCACTTAAGCTAAACTTTGGCATTTAATCGGTTTTGTTGGCAACAAAAACTGGTAAGTTTTTAGCAAAGTGTTTTTGGCTTTATCTTTGTTATAATAATACCAAAGTAATTTTATGATATTGGTTTTCAGACATTTCTTCTATAAAAATTATGTGGGGCTTTCACTATGGCCCTTTATATTTTTAAAAACTAGAAGTTTAAAAAATGACGATGTACTCATAAATCATGAAAAAATCCATTTACGTCAACAACAGGAATTATTGATTTTGCCCTTTTATGTATTATACTTAACCGAATGGGCAATTAGAGCAATTTGGTATTTAGATTCTTATAAGGCATATCAGAACCTTAGTTTTGAGCAAGAGGCATATAAACATGAAAATAATATGGATTATCTGTCTAGCCGCAAAACTTTTAGCTTTATTAAATATCTTTGGCGTTAAAATACGTCTTACTTGCAAAGCACCAATCAATTTGTTGAATTTCCCTTATTTGCAGAAAAACAAGTTACCCTTGTCTTAAAACGCGAAGATTTACTGCATCCCTTCATTTCTGGTAATAAATACAGAAAGCTCAAATACAATTTATTGGCTGCCAAAGCAGAAAATCATAATACCTTATTGACCTTTGGCGGAGCATATTCTAACCACATTGCAGCAACTGCATTTGCGGCAAAGGAAAAAGGATTAAATGCTATAGGTGTAATAAGAGGCGAGGAACTAAAAGATTCGTGGCAATCGAATACTACGTTGTCTCGAGCTTATGACGATGGTATGCGTTTTAAATTCATCAGTAGAAATGACTATCGAAATAAAGAAGACCCCGAGTTCATTAAACAGCTAAAAAAAGAATTTGGAGAATTTTATTTAGTGCCCGAAGGAGGAACAAATAGCTTGGCCATAAAAGGATGTGAGGAAATATTGACACAAGAAGATAAAGAGTTCAATATTGTTTGTACAAGTGCGGGAACCGGTGGTACTGCATCCGGATTGATAAATGCTTCTTTCCCTCATCAGAAGGTATTGGGTTTTTCTGCTTTAAAAGGAGATTTTTTAAAAAATGATATTATGAAATTAGTCAGCAATGACCGGTGGGAACTAATAACCGATTATCATTTTGGTGGGTATGCAAAAATATCCGAAGAGCTTATCCTCTTTATTAATGATTTTAAAGAAAAAACTAAAATTCCTTTAGACCCTATTTATACTGGAAAAATGATGTTTGGGTTGTTCGATATGGTTAAGCGTGATACTTTTGCGCCGAATACTAGAATACTAGCTATACATACGGGTGGTTTGCAAGGAATTGCTGGCATGAATAGTGTACTGAAAAAGAAAAATTTACCTTTGTTGAATATATGAAAAAGATAATTTTATTGGTGTTGTTGGTGGGTTTAGGTTTTACATCTTGTAAATCTAAAAAAAGGCATTCAGACCAATTGAGAACTAAAAACGTTCAAAATGAACGAATTAAATCAACTACTAATAATTCTAAAAAAGTAGGTAAAGAAGATTTACCTGCGGAGCCCTCAAAATTTATACGATTTAGTATAGATTCCCCTGCAGAGTACATTTCTACATTTGCAGAAACAGCCCAATTAGAAATGATGGGTTATGGTATACCCGCAAGTATAACGTTAGCACAAGGTCTTTTGGAAAGTGGAAATGGCAAGGGCGAATTAGCTTTAAAAACTAATAATCATTTTGGTATAAAATGCCATAAAGGTTGGGAAGGTGATTATGATTTTCATGATGATGATGAAAAAGGAGAGTGTTTTAGAAAATATAACCATCCTATGTATTCTTTTAGAGACCACAGTATATTTTTAACCACAAGATCTAGATATGCTTTTTTATTCAATTTAAAACATACGGATTATAAAGGATGGGCGAAAGGATTGCGAAAAGCGGGTTACGCTACCGATCCTAGGTACCCACAGAAGCTTATATATTTAATAGAGAAATATGATTTGGATAAGTATGATAAACAGATTAAAAAAGCTGGTTATGACAATACTACCATAGTAGCTACAGATTCAAATAACATACATACAGTACAAAAGGGAGATACTTTATATTCATTGTCTAGAATGTATTATATGAGTGTTGATGAACTTATGCAATTGAATAATTTACGTAGTTCTGACTTGTCTATTGGGCAACCTATTAAAGTGAAAAAATAGTAAAATCAATTAAGAAAATGATTTATCAAAGAAGTAGTGCCTTGTTTGCTGAGGCTAAAAAATATATACCAGGCGGAGTAAATTCTCCTGTACGTGCATTTAAAGCCGTTGGCGGTGATCCCATTTTTGTAAAGAAAGCAAAGGGAGCTTATTTATATGATGAGGATGGCAATAAGTTAATTGACTATATAGCATCTTGGGGTCCGTTAATTTTAGGGCACGCATATGAACCTGTAATAAATGCAGTTGTTGAAAAAGCGCAAAATGGAACTTCTTTTGGTATGCCAACGGAGATTGAAACGGAGCTTGCGAAACTAGCTATCTCTATGGTTCCTAATATGGACAAGATCAGGTTTGTAAACAGCGGTACAGAAGCTTGTATGAGTGCTGTACGTTTGGCAAGGGGTTATACCGGTAAAGACAAGATCATAAAATTCGCAGGTTGCTATCATGGGCATTCAGATTCGTTTTTAATTCAAGCGGGTAGTGGGGCCGTAACTTTTGGTAGCCCTAATAGTCCAGGTGTTACCCAAGGCACGGCAAAAGATACATTGTTGGCGTCGTATAATAATTTGGCTGGGGTCAAAGAATTGGTTCAAGCAAACAAAGGTGAATTAGCTGCAATTATTATAGAGCCTATCGCTGGTAATATGGGATGCATTGTACCTACAGATGAGTTTATAAAAGGATTACGCGAAATATGTACTCAAGAAAATATCTTATTAATTTTTGATGAGGTAATGACAGGTTTCCGTTTAGGTAAAGGTGGTGCACAAGAAGTATTGAATATAAAAGCTGATATTGTTACTTACGGAAAAGTTATTGGTGGTGGATTGCCAGTAGGTGCGTTTGCAGCAAAAACAGAAATAATGGATTTTCTGGCACCTGATGGTCCAGTATATCAAGCAGGGACTTTAAGTGGAAACCCACTTGCCATGAGTGCAGGTTTGGCAATGTTGACTGAATTGAATAATGCCCCGGAAGTATTTAAAAGTCTGGCGGAGAAAACAGCATATTTACATAAAGGTATTGTCGAAGTACTAACTGAGAAAAATGTACCGCATCAAATTAATCGTTTTGGTAGTATGATCTCGGTTCATTTTACCGATGAACCTGTAGTTGATTTTGCATCTTCGGCAAAAGGAGATAACGATACCTTCAAGAAATATTTTCATGGTATGTTAGAAAGAGGAATATACCTTCCTCCAAGTGCCTTTGAAAGTTACTTTTTAAACGATGCTTTAAGTTATGAAGATTTAGATGCAACTATAAATGCATTAAAGGAAATTGACTTATAGTAAAATAGATTACATCTGAATGATAGTAATAAAAAAGAGCCCTTATGTAAGGGCTCTTTTTTTATAAGAAGTTATATTTTTCTATTTGAAATTGTACTGAATACCTAATTGAACAGCATTTGAGAAAAACTGGTCTATGGTAAAGTACGAATAATTTAAGTTAATGGTAGTGAAGTTTTTAATTCTATAAGACAATTCACCTTCATACCGTTGAAAAGTAGGTTCGTCTTGTTCTGCAAAAAGTGAGAAATCACTTTTTAAATTAAAATCTGAATCTTCATTACCTAACTGTAACTGTAATCCTCCACCGGCAAAAAGCCTATCTTCTGTTTGCCAATAAGGGAATCCGTTTCTTCTGTTTTCAGAACCAACACCATAGGCGCCTTCAGCCAAAGGGCCAAGTTTAAATTTATCTAAGTTAATTAGATTGTATTCTAACCTTGTGCCGCCCAATGCATAGTATTGACTATCTGTATAATAATCTCCTTTCACATAAAACTCGTGATTTAAATTTGAAGAATACTCAAATTCTTGCGTAGCCTTAACTTGAATATCATAAATATTTAAATCATACCCAGGTCCAGTAGTAACAGGATTAGCCTTAAGTGCTAAAGAAGATTTGTTGTTGTCTCCTATAAAATCTATACCTGATTTTACATGAAAGAATAATTTATTGAAGTTGTCAAGTTCTACTTTTGCACCAACGTAAAATGGGCTTTTCTCATTCGATTCCTTCTTGTACATATATTCAACACCTAATAGATCTCTACCTATATCATTAGGCACTAATGTATCTTTTAAAACGGAATAGGCGGTACCTTGAACAATCGAGAATTGATGAAAGTCTAATTTCTTATTATAAAACCCAAAATTGAAAGCATTGTTAAATAATGTCGGGTTAAATTCATCGGCTATAGCGGAAGAAGTAAGACCTATAGAGTGACCTTTCTTTTTTCTTGCCTCAATCTCTGATTTTTTGACAATGGCATCATCCATTAGAATTTTAAATTTGCTGATGTATAACGATTGTTTATCATCAGATTCAGCTTTCACTTCATTGTTAAAAGCTATTTTAAAATCGGTGTCAATTTGAGATGGTGGTATGGTCATGGCAATTTCTCCGGCACCGTCTACATCACCTTTTAATAATAGCAACTTCACCATGTGGTTCATAGTATTATAATCTCTAGGATTTTTTTCTATATGATTAGCATACACTTTGTTTAAGTATCTACCATTAGCAAATTCTAAATTCCAATCTAGCAATTTTGATATAGGTATAGTATTGGTACACGTACTCCAGTCTAATGCTTTTTGGTACTGGGTATATTGAGCAAATAATAAAGCTATGTTTTTAGATAATCTTATAAGGTCTGGTCTACAAGTTTCAATATCCTGTAATTCTTCAACCGCCTTCTCTGGATCATTAACCAATAAGTATCTTGTGTAGTATTCGAAATCTGTAAACTTCTTGCTTGCTATAGTTTTCGTTTATTCCTTCCATTCTTTGACTACTTCAGGAGAAATATTCCCGCATTTCTGCCATAATTCTGCCCTTTCGAAATTTAATTTATCGGCATAGACTTGGCTAATTGACGTTGCCAAATCTCTGTTAGAAATATTACAAGGTTCGATCGCATCAAGTTTGCTCAAAAGATCTTCATGATTAGATTTTACTAGAAATTCGTAATATGTCAACTTATTCTCTTCAGTGGGCTCTTTAGTGTAAAGCACTTCTAAAACTTGTTCTATTATTTCGGTGTTGTCATCCGTATTAAAATCCTGATAATATTCTTTTAGAATAGCTACATCATTTTGCCCCCATTCCATTTGTCTTTCCATCCATATTTTTTTAACAGCAGGCGATGGGTAATTACTAACTGTGCTTATATTTCTAGAAAAATCTGCATACGAACTAGAAGGGTTTTTAAGGTACATATCATTTAATTGAGACCAAAGTTCCTCAGCTTTTCCTTGTTTTTCCATGCCCTCTGCATAGGTAACTATCTGCTGTGCGTTAATGAATTTATTACCCTTAAATAATTTCTCCATTAAATTTGTTGACTGTTCTGTTTTTTCTTCCACAACCAATCTGTCGATTTTTTGCTTTAACGGAACCATAGTTTGCTTACTCTTGTTATAAGATTTGTAATCGCTTTTTGTAGTGGTAATTAAAGTTGAGGTTGTGCCTATAAGTGTTCTTATTTCTGGTCGAATATCTGGTACACTTATATTCGGGGTATTGGTTTTGATGCTATACAGAAAACCGTTCAATAAAGGAACCGAAGTAAATTCTACTTGATTAAAGAATAATTGTTCATGTACCTTAACATTATTATGTTCTTCAACATACATTAGCCAATACGAGTCTTTTTTCTCATCAGAATTTAAAGAACTAGAAACTTCATATTGCCCCTCGTAACTTAAATGACGAATACTTTGGTAACGCCAGTCCATAGCAGCCTCTGTAGATTGTTTGGCAGTTAAAAACTTCATGTAAGGGTGTCTTCGTTTATAATCTACAATATGTTTTTTTAATTCACCTATAGCGTTGGATGTACTTCCTATTTTCAAAATATCATTGGTGTTTAATACATGCGACCAAATACCGGTATATAGGTAGGTAGATTCTAATGCCCATTGTTCTTTTTGGGATATTTCATAACCACTACTTAAACGAGGGTAGTCAAAAAATCTATTGTTTAAAGGGTCTGGGTCGAACTCTCTATTTCCACCCTCATAAACATCACCTAAGAAAGAAGTGTGTACAAAATTTAAGCTAGGGAAGCCTTTCTTTAGTGCTATAAGACCTAGACTATCTATTTGATTGTCTGGGGCAACGTATGAGCTGGGTAATATTTTTGATACATTATCTTCCCACTTATTAGCGGAAGCTTTGGCGTTATCTAAAATGAGATCAGTGTCTTTCCATAATTTTTTAGAAAGAGGAAGGTCATTATAGCCGCGAAAACCAAGTTCATGACCTCTATTGGTAAATTCGTTGGTAAGCCAGCTATTGGTACCGTTCTCATTTTTACCGTCTAATAACCTGGTTTGATCCCAACTTTTAAAATTGGCATCGCCATTGTTTTTTTCATTGGCATTAAAAGTTACATAAGCGGAGTATTTTAAATCTTCTTCTTGAGCAAGCTCCTTCATTTTAGGCCACCAGTCAGCTTTTAATATCTCAGATTTACTAATGCCATTTTGTATATTGATAGCTTTCCCCTTGTCAACATACATAGCGGTTGGAAAATCATCAAGAAATAAAGTTCCAATATTTGCAATAGGATAAGGGATACCTTCTAGCCCTAATAAACTTGCAGAAAACAGTAGACCCCTCATTTCTTTTTTTAGAATTTGAGATGAGTTGTAAAGAATTACTTTTCCGTTACCTATTCTATTCTCTATTAAGACAGGATAATCTTTATTGTTGTGGGCCGCTACTAAAACATTAACGTTACTTGAAAAACTAGAACCGTCAAAACCAAGGTGAACAGTTTTGTTGTCAAAACCACGCCCTTGCATACCAGGAAAAAGAGCTTTGTTGAAGAACAATCCAGATGCTTCTCAGTTTGTGCTACAGTCAGCGTCGGGTGTCATTCCAAAGAAGTAAGACAAACGCTCATCTTTAGCTGCTTTGGTGACGAAAAGTGTTCCACCCTTGGATACGAATTTTAAAAGGCTATCTATGGCAATAGTACTTAAACCGGCAGTTTCGTGAACAGTTACAACCCTAGTGGTGGGCGAAATTTTTAACTTCTCGTTAAATTGATTTACCCATAAAGTTTTATGCGCAATTTTAGAATAGTCGAAAGCTTTAGCTAGGTTTTCTGTTTCTAGAATGGCACTGTAGTTTGTAGGCTCAATTAAGAACTGCACAAGAGGTTCTTACGTGCTTTTTTCTGGAATATTAAATTTATTGTTAGACTTGTATAGTTCTTGTTGGCAACTGGTCAACAAGCTAAAGGCTATAAGTAATGATAAATAACCTAATTTTTTTGCCATAATGGCTTGGTATCTTAAATCCTAATTAGAGACCGCCTTTAAAATAAAATTATTTGGTTATCAATTAGATCAAACTAAGTACTTCATTAATGATAGAGTACTAAAATTTATTGGTCAAATATTCAAATTTATCCATGAATGAATCATTTCAGTATAATATAGTATGTTTTAAGGGGGCGGAGAGGAATTGCCTCACCGATAAAGATATAAAAAAGACCTGCTGAAAGCAGGTCTTTTTTATATCTTTATTTTTTATAATTAATCTCTAGAAGCACGTTTTCTATCCTTGCCACTTTTTTCTTTGTTATGACCACGCATTTTTTTTTTGCTACTTATTTTTTCCCATTTTTCAAATTGGTCATCATTAAGTATAGATTTCATTTCTTTCTTTCGTGCAATTTCATGATCTAATCGCTCATTTGCCATTGCATATTTTTCATCTGCGGTAACTACCTTTTTTCCTTCTTCTTTGCTAGCTTTTCTCTCAGTCATTTTAGACTTTCTTGTCTTTGCATCTTCAGTAAGAATTTTTTTGATTTTTACCTGCTGAGAATCATTTAGGTCTAAAGCCAAAGTCATTTTTTTTGTTTGGATCGTTGCTATTTGTTCAGGAGTAAAATCTTTCATATCACCTCTGTTTCCTCTTTTACTATGGTCTTGTGCGCTTGCTGTTATGCCTGCCATTATTAATATGGCCATTACTAATTTTTTCATGTTTATTGTTTTATGTATTTGTTTCTTGGACATGAATTTTACAGATTGGTTTAAGGTTCATAATCACTTTAGTAAATATTTAACGAGATAAAAAAAGTTTTTAAAATCAAAAAGCGCGGCTTTTGGGCCGCGCTTTTAAGTAGGTAAGTTCTTTAATGTTTTTTAATTTTGTTGAGTCCTGCCCTCAATGTTTTTATAGGGATTGATGACAATATCAACATCTTGTTCGTAGGTAGTATTTACAATATTCTCTTGTACATTATCATTTGTGTTTTGATGGTATACAACAGAAGCACAGATGAAACAAGCTAGGTAAATAAGACTTTTTAATTTGTTGGTCATGATTTGGGGGTTTTAAATTCATTGCTAATCTAAAAAACAATAACGCATGAAAAAGCCCATTGTTGTGTAATGGGCTTTTTTTGATGTTTAGGATATCTAATATGTGGTATACATATTACATTCATCGATGATATTGGTTTTTCATCGATAGATGCATTTAATCGATTTTTTTATGTGTTCTTATTTTGGATCTAAGATGACGTTAATACGCTCAGAAACATCGTCGTAATGATATTTTGTCATCATATCAGAGGTTCTGCTTTTTGCATTTCTAATGTCTCGTTTCAAAATATTTAATTCTGCTCTTGCAATAGTTCTAATATCAGATTGACTGGTGTTGACAACTGTTGATTTTCTGTAGCCACCAAAATCTGAAGCCTTTGCTTGATTTTCTGCGGTCAATAGATATTCTAAGCGATCAACATGTGCTTTCTGAAGGTTTCTTCTATAGGTATCTATTGATTTACCACTTTTAGTTTCAGACCAAATTCCCTTTCTTAGTTCGCTCATCATTTGAACCAATGTATACGCTTCGGCTTTATCTATAGTTTCATTTTCAATTAATCTAGCCATTTTCCCTAAGCTTAGTACATTATTAAGTGTACGAACTTGCATAGAACGCATTTGCTCTAAGAATCCTGAATACTCGGTACGGTCAAGAATATCTTGATTTAACATCCACATAGGCGTTTCAAATAACTGATCTTGTAAAAACGCCATTGCTTTTTGTTGATGAGCTTTAGGTACAGCAGTGTATACAGCTCCTTCTTGATCATAAGTCTTGTGGTTTTCATAAACCCCTCCTATGTTGTTGGATACATGACCCATGTACCTATTGAATTGAGAGAATACTTGACCGTATAATTTATTAAGGTCTTCGTAATTTTTTCCGTCCTCAGCTGTCCATTCAATTAATTTAGGAACAATCCTTTTTAAATTGGCAATACCATATTCACTTGCTTTCATGGCGTCGTCACCTAAATCTTCGGTTTGTGAGCTAGGATCAACTATATCTCCTACTTGTTGATGTCCAAAACGATATAAAGGGTCACCGCTATGAGCTGTAATCCATTTGTCTAATATTGATTTTTCATCTTCTGCAGTTGTATTCATAATAGGTTTATAACCCCATTGAATAGCGTATTTGTCATAAACACCAATATCTGGCATTAATGCAACACCTTCATCACCAGGTTGAGCTATGTAATTAAAACGTGCATAATCCATTATGGATGGCGCAGTGCCATATTTTTCTGTAAATGATTTAGAACGAAGAGAATCTACAGGGTAAGCAACACTACTACCCATGTTATGCGGTAGACCTAGAGTGTGTCCAACTTCGTGAGACGATACAAAACGAATTAATCTACCCATTACATCATCATCAAAAGAAACGCCTCTAGCTGCAGGATTAATGGCTGCAGTTTGAACAAAATACCAATTCCTTAATAAGGTCATTACATTATGGTACCAATTAATATCAGATTCCAATATCTCACCACTTCGCGGGTCGCTTACATGTGGTCCGTTAGCATTAGGTACTGGTGATGCCAAATAACGTACTACAGAATAACGTACATCTTCTGGAGACCATTCTGGGTCTTCTGCTGCAGTTGGTGGCTCTTTAGCTATAATAGCATTTTTGAAACCAGCAGCCTCAAAAGCAACTTGCCAATCTTCTATACCTTGTTTAATGAATGGTATCCATTTTTTAGGTGTAGCCCTATCTACATAGTAGATGATTTGTTTTTTAGGCTCAACGAGTTCACCATTTTTGAATTTTTCAAGATCTTCATCTTTAACTTCTAAACGCCATCTATCAAGAAATTTAATAGTCTTGCTTTCTTGAGCATCTAAACCATAATCTACTTGACCTCTGGCAAACCAGCCTACACGCTCGTCAAAATAACGACGTTTCATTTGCTCTTTAGGAAGTAAAATCATGGAGTTGTTGATTTCTACAGAAATAGACCCTAATGTAGAATTGCTAGGAGAATTACTTGCCAAATATGTTTTTACGTGGCGAACTTCTACATTTAAAGGATAACTCTTAATGGTTTCAATATATCCTCTACCTTCATCTAAACGAGAAACTTTATAGCGTTTTCTGTACTGCTCTGGCATACCAAAAGCTTTAGTATCCTTGGTGAATATGTCGTTTACTTCAATTACAGTAGAAGGGTTTAACGAATCTTTCTGAACTGCTTTAATGTCAAAGGAGAAAAGTACAGGTTCAAAATTTGAATTTACTACAGCCTCATGTACCGGTAAAGAATCTGCAGCAACTACATCATGTGATACTACACGAAGCAACACTTTTTTATCTTTCTTTTCCCATCGTAAAACTTGAGTGTTGATTTTTCCACCTCCGAAACCTATACCCGAAGCAGTTTTGGAAATTCTACTAACCATCAACATTTCTTTATTGAATAGCGAATCTGGAATTTCAAAGAAGTGATTTTCATCAACTATATGTGTGGTAAAAAGTCCGGCATCGCTAATGGCATCTTTAGTAATTACCTTATTATAAGGTTGAATTTTATCTTTTGAAGATTTACCAGCTTCTTGCTCAGTATCTTTTTTCTTCTTTTTAAAGATTTGTGCGTCGGCATTTTGGTAGCCAAAAACGCATAATAGGAGGAATAATTTTAATAGTAATTTTCTTTTCATTTGTGAGTTAGTTAGGTAATCTTTCAAAGATTGAAATAATATATGGAACAAATAGTTAATAATTTCTTAAGCCTATTTGTAACAATAACATGAGAAAGGCGTTTATTAAGTAGGAATAAACATTTTTTCATTCTGAATTAGTCAATTATAAAGCCTTTGCAATAGCAAGGGCTTTATTTTTTTGTTCAGTTGAAAATTAAAATATTAGTGGTAGTACAAATTGAAATAGGCCGATTAATAATAGTACTGCTATTAGATTTAGAATAACACCTGCACGTGCCATTTCATGAACTTTAATGTAACCACTTGCGAAAACAATTGCATTTGGTGGTGTAGCCATTGGTAGCATAAAAGCACAACTACTAGCAATTGTAATTGGTATAAGTAAATAGGTGATAGGTATGCCAAGGCCAATAGCAATGCCTGCAACTACAGGAGCAAGAACAGCAACAAGAGCTACATTGCTCATTAACTCTGTCATAAATAGCATTAGTGTTATCAATAGCGAAGCTGTTAACAATATGCTCAGATCACTTTGTCCAATAACTTCGGCTACTAAATCTACAATACCAGAAACCGACATGCCGTTTGCCAAAGACAATCCGCCACCAAATAAAATTAGAATTCCCCAAGCAAGTTTTTGGGTGTCTTGCCATTGTAGAATAAAATCACCCTTTTTAATATTATAGGGGAAGGTGAATAAAGCAATAGCAGCAAAAATACTAATGAGTGTATCTGATAGCCCTAGATTTGGAAAAATAGAATTGATTAAGGTTCTAAATACCCATAGAAAAATAGTAACCCCGAATATGGTAAGTACCATTTTTTCTTTCCCAGTGGTAGGTCCTAATTTTTGAAGCTCTTCGTGAATGATTGTTTTAGATGCTTTGAATTTTAAATTTTGAGTAGGAAAAAAGATTTTCACCAAAACAAAATAGCAAATGGAAATCATAATCAGCGAAAAGGGTAGACCAATAACCATCCATTTCAGAAATGATATTTCAATATTATATTCGTTTTCCAATAAGCCTATTAATACAGAATTTGGTGGTGTACCAATAACGGTAGCAATACCACCTGCATTTGCAGCAAAAGCAATACCTAACATAACACTTAAAGCAAAATTGCGGTCTCGTTTTGTAAAACCGTCTTCGTCTTCAATTAACAGATTAATAACGGACATGGCAATGGGTAGCATAACTACCGTACTGGCCGTATTACTAATCCACATGCTTAAAACTGCTGTTGCTATCATAAAACCAAGCACCACTTTATTTGCTGTAGTTCCTGTAAGTCTAATGATATTAAGGGCAATTCTTTTGTGAAGATTGACTTTCTCTAAAGCTAAAGCCATTACAAAACCGCCAAAAAATAGAAAAACGATGGGGCTGCCATAATTTGCACCAACATCTCCAATAGGCATCACTTTTAAAATAGGAAAAAGCAACAAGGGCAGTAGCGCGGTAACAGATATGGAGACAGCCTCGGTAACCCACCAAGTAACCATCCAAAGTGCAACAGCTATAACAGCATCTGCATTTTCGGAAATTAGCGCATTAGGTAAAAAAATAATAATGAAAAATATGATTGGCCCTGTTATAAGACCTATTTTACTGCTTAGATTCATGCTGGTTGGTTTAGCCAGCTTCTAAGCTACTATTTTTTAATTTCCCTTGTATTGGCTATTTTAAAATTTCTATAAAAAGAACATTGTCTTCCTTGAAAATTTTCGCCAATTGCTGTTTTGTAATTCCTTTGATGCCTTTATCCCAAGCCTTATTACTTAAATCAGCTTTAGTTTTAAGGGCATCTAGTTCCATTTTCTTTTCAGCCTTTAAAATATCGAAAATCACCTTTTCGTTTTCAGACAATTGTAATGGTTTCTTTTCAGGTCTCATTTGTGGAAAAAACAAAACCTCTTGTATAGATGCATTATTGGTCATTAACATTACCAAACGATCTATACCAATACCAATACCAGAAGTAGGAGGCATACCATATTCAAGTGCTCTAAGAAAATCTTGATCAATGAACATTGCTTCATCATCACCTTTTTCAGATAATTTTAATTGGTCTTCAAAACGTTCTCTTTGATCAATTGGGTCATTAAGCTCAGAATAAGCATTTGCCAACTCTTTACCATTAACCATAAGCTCAAAACGTTCTGTTAACGCAGGGTTGTCTCTGTGCTCTTTGGTAAGCGGACTCATTTCTTTAGGGTAGTCGGTTATAAATGTAGGTTGCACGTAGAAGTGCTCACATTTTTCTCCGAATATTTCATCGATCAATTTACCGATACCCATAGTTTCGTCAACTTCAATACCTAACTTCTTTGCAGTATCACGAAGTTCATCTTCAGGCATACCAGCTACATCATAACCGGTATGTATTTTTATAGCTTCAAGAATTGGTACACGAGCGTATGGAGCTTTAAATTCAATTTCATGTTTACCAACGGTTATTTTTGTGGCGCCGTTAGAATCCATGGCAATTTTCTCCAATAATTTCTCTGTGGTATCCATCATCCAGTTGTAATCCTTGTATGCTACATACAATTCCATAACTGTAAATTCAGGATTGTGCGTACGGTCCATTCCTTCATTTCTAAAATCTTTAGAGAATTCGTAAACACCATCAAAACCACCTACAATTAATCTTTTAAGGTAAAGTTCGTTTGCAATTCTTAGGTATAGCGGAATGTTAAGTGCATTATGATGCGTTAAAAACGGACGCGCAGTTGCTCCACCAGGAATAGGTTGTAAAATTGGAGTTTCAACCTCTAAATACCCTGCGGCATTATAAAATTCACGAATACTGGTAGTTATTTTAGTTCTTTTGATGAAGGTTTCTTTCACCTTTGGGTTGACTACTAAATCAACATAACGTTGACGGTAGCGTAACTCTGGGTCATTGAACTCATCATAAATGTTACCTTCAGCATCCTTTTTAGGTAAAGGCAAAGGTCTAAGCGATTTACTAAGCATGGTAAATTTCTTTACCATAATTGTTTTTTCACCTACCTGAGTGGTAAAAAGATCACCTTCAATACCAATGATATCACCAATATCCAGTAATTTTTTATATACATCGTTATACAAGGTTTTATCCTCACCAGTACAAATTTCATCTCTGTTAAAATATACTTGTATTCGACCAGTGCTATCTTGAAGCTCAGCAAAAGATGCTTTCCCTTGAATACGACGAGACATTAATCGTCCTGCAACAACAACTTGTTTGCCTTCTTCATAATTGGATTTTATGCTTGCCGATGTAGCATCAACAGGATATAAAGCCGCAGGATAAGGATTAATACCCAGTGCTCTTAATTTGTCCAATTTTTCTCTTCTGATAAGCTCTTGCTCCGATAATTGCATGCCGTCGTTTATTTAGCTGGCAAATATAATCGATATGTATTAATCTTTCAATTTAGAAAGCACTAAAGGATACAGTCTTTCAACAAATTTTTCATATGCAAACGCAGAAGGGTGTAATCCGTCATTAGCGACTAAACTGGGTTCTTCCAATCCATTTCTAGTAATATCGGTTATGTCAAGGAACGTGATACCCTTTGCTTTCGAGGTTAACTTGGCATAATTGTTATAAAAGTCTAGTTCGGTTGATATCTGTTTATTGCCGTTATTTTGACCATAAGGAGTGTAATAATAATCTGGTATTGAAATAACGATAACTCTATTAATGTCATTACCGGCTAAATTAATTGCTTTGTCCAAAAGAGTGGAGAATTCAGTCTCGTACTGTGAAAATGGACGAGACTGAAATTGATTGTTTACCCCAATAAGCAAGGTGACTAAATTGTAATCTCCAGTATCTCTACTGCCTATAGATGATATTAATTGATCTGTTCTCCAACCGGTTTGGGCAATAATTTGGGTGTTGACTATTAGGCTTTTATTTTCTTCTATTTGTGTACTTAGTTGTGCCGGAAAACTATCTTCAAAAGCAACATTTTCACCTACCGTATAGCTATCACCGAGAGCCAAATAAGTAATTATTTCTTGGTTCAAGGGTTCGTCTGGTAGTTCTTCTTGCATTATTGCCTCAGACTGGCTACAAGATGGTGTAATTACAATTAGTAAGAAAAGTAAAGGTATTTTGTATAGTATTAGAGAATGTTTCATGGTTATCTAACGTAGCCAGTATTAGAAAGGTTTTGTTTTTTAATAGAATAGTCAACTAAAATATTGATTCAAGTTGGTGAAAGGTTTCAGTCGAAATGTAATGATGCGGAATAATTAGGAATATATTCTTTCTTCGAAATAATTTTCAAAATGTCATCTTCTAGAGTTGTAATAGGAGTTTCAATAATTCTATTGACCTCTCGTCCGTTTTTGAAAAATATAAAAGTAGGAACTCTACGTATATTCAAACCCCATTCTTCGCCTTGCGGGCTTTTTTTATAGGAATCTTTACGTTTGTCTAGGGCTACTATTTTTAGGTTCTCCATAGGGTATTCAGAGGATTGTAGAATTTTTATAAACCTTGGTACTTCACGCTTGCTATCGCCACACCAAGTACCCATAAAAATTAGAATCTTATAAGAACTCAATTTATCCTTAATCAAATCAATCTGCTTGTTATCGGTCTCATAGTTTTTAATATTAGGTACAAACCATGTTTTGTAGGTTTTAGATGAAAGTCCGTCAATAGTTATTTCTCCTAATAAAAAGGGTTGCTGGTTTTCAATAGTAACCTCTTGGTTTGTACGCTGTGAGTGCATAGTGTATGTGAAGCTTAAAAATAATGTGGTAAGAATAATTGATAATTTCATGATTTTCAGTTTTTATATTAGATCTGAAAATTCTAGAAATTGCTAGTGAAAAATGGATTTAATGGGGTGGAAAAAGGTACTAGACCCTAGGTGGAGATTAAGCTAGGGATTTAAATCGCCGTTTAATTTCATCTCTTGAAGATACCTGTAATTTCTTATAGACGTTGTTAATATGGGTCTTTACAGTGCTAACACTAATAAACATTATGGAAGCAATCTCTTTATTTGTCTTATTCTCAAGAATCTGTAGAACAATATTTTGTTCTTGCTCCGTTAATTTTTCAAAAGCTTCGCTGTCTGCATTTTTTACGTTTTGTTTATTTCTAAGTAAAAAGTAAATATTTAAAGCAATTGAGAGTGCAAGTAACAATGGTAGAAACCATTTCCACAATTGCGATATTGACGAATTACTATCTGCAATTTGTTGATCGATGGCAATTTCATTTAAGTACAAATCTGTAAATGACGCTTTTGGATATTTTGAGTTTAATCTCTCGCCAAGTTTGGTATAGTAGTCTGTCTTGCCAATGTCTTTCAGGTAATAGGTGTATGTTTCATTTCGTTTGTCTGATAAAAAATTGAAAATATATAGTTCGGCTAAAGGTTCATCTAGTTTTTCTCCAAAATCCTGTAAACTCGAAAACCACTTTTTGGAGTTTAGTTTTCTATTGGCGTCACTTCTAAAATCATTAAAATCGAAGGCCATTTGCTCTTTTAATACATCAATGTCTAAAAAGGTAGATGAGTTGCTATTAGTAGATGTAATTTTACAAAGGGCTTCATTAGCAAATGACGTGGGAAATGTAATGGTGTCATTATTGTTGGCTATAAATAGGATACTCTTACTGTATTCACAACTACCAAAAAAATGCTCTGAATTAGAAGAGGATTCTCGACAGTCATCTAAATGAATTCTATAGATTCTATTTTCGCTGATGAGGTTGTTTCCATTAAAACTAAAATAGCCCAATGAGTCTGTCGTAGTTTTTTTTAGAATTTGTTCCATAGAAATTCTACCGAACTTTCTGTAATCTTCAATAATAGAAAGGTAAATAGTTTTACCACTCTCTTGTTCTGCAATCTGCCCTTTAAATTTATACTGTGAAAAACAGAAGGAACAAGAGAGAAATATAATAATGAAGAAAAGCTTTCTAAGCATTGGTTGGATAATGATCATCTAAAATAACAGATTTTGTAACAAAGCAGTTATACTTGCGACCTATAAGGTACATCAATCAATCAAAATAATAATCAAATGAGTTTAATTCGAGTATTGCTTGCCATATTTTTCCCCCCTTTAGCAGTTTTAGGTAAAGGTTGTGGGTCTTTTCTAATTGTTCTACTTTTGACTTTTTGCGGCTGGGTGCCAGGTGTAATAGCTGCATTAGTAATATTGAACAAACCTAATTAGATTACATACATGAGATTTTTTAAAATTTTGTCAGCTGTTATAGTAACAGTACTTTTTGCTGCTTGTAATTTTACCGAAGAGATTTATTTTAATGAAGACGGTTCTGGTAAAATGAGTATTCTGTTTGATGGTGGTGAAATGATGCAAATGTTGCCCGAATCAGATTCTACACAATTAGATAAGGCAATAGATTCTACTCTTGTATTTAAAGATTTATTACGAGATAAGAAGGATAGTATTGCTCAATTGCCTCTAGAGGAGCAAGCTAAGTTAAAAAGGTTAGAACCTTTTAAATTACATATGAAGGTAGATCCAGATAATGGGGTAATGAACTTTAATATGTACACAGATTTCAAAAAAGTGTCTGAAGTTAATGATGCGTTCAACGCTTTTCAAAATGCAAGTTCAATTGGTCCAATTGCAGGAGGTAAATCCATGCCAGGGAGTGCTACAGAGGAAACTACACGTGTTAGTTATACCTTTAAAAAGAATAAGTTTAAGCGCGAGACTATTATTTTAGATCAAGCCCTATTTGAAAAAAGTATTGATAGTTTGGCAAGTGCAGAAATGTTTCTATCCAGTTCTACCTATACATTTAAATATCATTTTCCTAAGCGGGTTAAATCTACCAATATTGAGGAAGCTACATTTTCAATGGATGGTAAAACTATGGTTCACGAAGTAAATTTCTTGGATATGATGAAAAATCCAGAATCTATTGTAATTGAAGTAGAGTTAGAAAATTAGGATTTAGCTTTTCATATCTTTGTAAGATGAACAAGAAGGTGCTAGTACAAGATTTAGGTCTTAAGGACTATAAAGAAACTTGGGACTACCAAGAACAATTATTTAAGGAAACCTTAGATTTAAAAATACGAAATAGGAGAGAGGTGTTGGATTTAGTGACACCTAATCATTTTCTATATGTAGAACATCCTCATGTATATACATTGGGTAAAAGTGGAGATATCTCTAATCTATTGGTAGATGAAAAAGTATTAGCTGCTAAAGGTGCTACTTTCTATAAAATTAATAGAGGCGGAGATATCACTTATCATGGTCCTGGACAGATAGTAGGTTACCCCATTTTAGACTTGGATAATTTCTTTACCGACATTCATAAATACCTTCGTTTTTTAGAAGAAATGGTGATTTTAACCATAGCTGAGTATGGTCTGAATGCAGAAAGATCACCAGGTGAAACCGGTGTGTGGTTAGATGTAGGTACCCCGTTTGCACGTAAAATATGTGCTATGGGGGTTAGAGCCAGTAGATGGGTAACAATGCATGGGTTTGCGTTGAACGTAAATGCCGATTTGGGTTACTTTGATATGATGATTCCTTGTGGTATAAAAGGAAAGGCTGTTACTTCTTTAAATGTGGAACTAGGTAAAAAGGAAATAGATATGGTTGAGGTAAAGCAAAAACTATTAAAGCATTTTCAGGTTCTTTTTGAGGCTGAAGTAAAAGATAAAACCGAAGCATAAGCTTCGGTTTTTTAGTGTGTATTTATATAGGTTTAAAAATTTAAACCGAAGTAATCCATTACTGCGTAGTAGTCATCGGTATTTACTCCATCGGACTTCATTTTTGAAAGTATGTCCCCTTTATTTGATTTTCCAGAAGTTGTGCTGTTTGATTCTATAATCACTAATTTAAGTTCGTCCAATTGCCCGGCAGTAACTGATTTAAAATTCTCTGTGCCAACTTCATAAAAAAACATCCAATATCTATTTAGTTGTATTTCAACAGCTATATCACTATTGTCATTGAGTCCAAAAGCATATATTGACGAAGGAATAGGGGTGTAGGTATTTTCATTTTTTAAAAGATAACCAAGTATTAGGTCATTTTCAACAACATCTTGAGTTAAAGCGGTGGCTGTAATAGCTATAGTTGCACCGGATTCAGTTGAAAGATCATAAGTGAATGTTGATACATTTGCATTGCCGTCTTCTCCGTCAGCACCGTTTGTTCCATCCTCACCAGCCGGACCAGTTGCGCCAGTTGCTCCAGTTTCACCTTGTGGACCTGGTATACCAAGTGCTTCACCATCTTCGCCAGAAGGACCTTGTTCTCCTTGAATGCCTTGTTCTCCTTGGGGTCCAATCGGACCAATATCCCCATCTTTAGAGCATGAGATACATGCAATAGCAATAGTCATGAGTGTACATTTAATAATAGTCATTGTAGTTTTCATTTTTCTTATTTTAAGATTATTTCTTTTGATTAAACTCATAGTTTAGTAATCTATTCCTAAGTAGTCCATTACTTCATGATAGTTAGAAAGATTTACGTTGTTGACCTTCATTGCGCTAACAGTATGTAGATTATTTACTCCAGATTTAAGTGTAATAGTGGAATTAGCAATTAGAACATAGCGAACAAAACCATCTACAGGATCAATAGTGTCTACAGTATCTAGATTACCCATTTCGGTTATTTTATATTCGCCAATAGCCATTCTTTGCTCCATAGTAAAAGATCTGAATAAAGGTTCTGTAAACGGTATGGCATAAACTTCAGAATAACTGTCACTAAAAGAAAAATAACCCAAAACGGTATAATTATTCAATACATCTTGCGTAATTCTAGAATCGTTAATGGTAACAGTTGCTGCAGAGAAAGAATAATTATTTGGAAAATCTGCTACAATCCAACTAGAAGATATCACATTGGCGTTGCCATCTTCACCGTCTTCTCCTGCGGGACCTCGCTCACCTTGTATTCCTTGTTCACCTTGAGGTCCAATTGGACCAATGTCTCCATCTTTTGAACATGAGGTCAATGTAATTGCGCATAGCAAAATTGCACACTTAATAAAATTTGTTGTTGTCTTCATTTTAAATATTTTAAGATTGTTTCCTCTTAATGAAGCATTAGGTTAAAGGTTAACAATAAGGCATAAAAAAACCGAAGCATATGCTTCGGTTTTTTTATTGGTCGGTGAGGTAGTTGTTATTTACTATACGCTGTTAACATTGTACTACTCATTACATCTCCATTTTTCTTGTATGTTTCTTGTTTTACCATACCTACACCCTCAGCTAACCAAACTCTAGATGGGTAAACTTGGTTTGCCATCATCATTTTAGATTGGTTTTCGCTATATAGAACATAGCAGTCGTAAGTTCCGGCAGTAGTGGTAATGCTCTCCTTTTTCTCTACTTTTCTATTCACCATATTTACGGTCATATTCATGTTAATACCGCTCATACCAATTTTCATGGACACATTGGCATCCTTAAGGTCCTGCCCAACGCTTAAATCGTTTGGTATTTCAATATCATTACCAGACACTTCAATATCCATATCACCATACTGCTGCATCATCTCTGTAGGTAATAACGATTCGTAATCTAAAGTAACTACATTGTCATTGCAAGTCAGATTATATTTGGTGCTATAGATGTCTTTACCTTTATTGTCTTTTAAACTGATATCCATAGTGGCGTTTGTAGTACCGCCCGTATTAGTTACATTAACTACTTTAAAAGAACTAACGTTTTCAACTTTGCCCTTTTTATTGTAGTTGGTGTACTCCATAACAACCCCTTCAGTCATAGGGTAAAATTTGCTACAATTGTCTTGAGCGAAAAATGAAGTGGTGCCAATTAATAAAGATAAGAAAAGAAGAAGTTTAGTTTTCATTTTGTATGTAGTTAAGGTTCTGTTTAATAACTACTTAAAGGTATGAAAATCAAATTATCTATTTATCCTATTTGTGTAAGTGGTATAAATGTTTGTATGTTCTTCATTTTGGTGCATTATCTTATTTTAAAGACTTTAATGCTGTTTTCTTGGTCTTTAAAAACAAACTCTGCTCTTTTATTCAGATTCATATCTGCCATATCTATTATAGAGCTACCAAAAATTGGAAAGTTCGGTATAGACTCCCCTTGACTATCAAATAAGTAAATTTTCTGATTCTGAATATCGGTTACCGAAACGTAAATTTTATCATTAAGGTAGAAAATGGTTGGTTTGGAATAAACCCCTAGTTCAAGTTCCACTTTTTTATCACGTATTCGCAAAATATTATCGTTCATGATAACCATTGTTCTAGTGGTGGCATCCATACCATGGTCTTTAGCAAGGTTTAAATTGCTAGATGTAGTTTTTCCTTGAGCATCAATTTGATATAAGATTCCATCTACAGATGTAAAGGTGAATTTATTTTGATATAGTTTAATGTCATTCTCGGAAAATGAGAATTTATCTTTTACATTAACTCTAGTGTTACCTACTCTATTAGTTATTTTTAAGCGTCCATTTTCAAGTTTGAAAACAATATAATCTTTCCTTCCAATTCTAAAATGTTGTGGGGCATCTAAAATAGTAGCTTCAGCTTTGTCATATTTAAAACCTTTGACAATATCACCTTTACCGTTATACATGAACACTTTTTTATTTTGAGTAACAACAAATCTGTAGTTTTTGGTACTCTCATAATCAAATACGGCAAGAGGGTTTAAATTTCCTCCAGTATATTTTTTAGTGAACGGTTCTACTTCATTGCCATTTCTGTCTAAAATTAAAAATTCATTATTGGTTGTAAATGCTAATTGTAATTTTCCGTTTTTGAATAGGTCTACTTGTTGTACTTTGCCCTGTATAGGTCCATCAAGTTGTTTTTTCCATAAAATTTTACCACTATTAGAAATAAGGTAGAGCGTATTTTCTTGATCTTGGACTACAATTTCTTTTCTTCCATTACTATGGTTAGTTACAAATTGAGGTAAAGTTGCTAGATCGGTATTGAATTGAACTTCAAAGGCAGAAGAGACTGAATTACGTTCTTCTTCTTTGGTTATTTTTTTAATTAAGAAATTAGTGTGAAAGAAACCGGCATCGGCAATAAATTGTGATCCAAAAACATAATCGTTTAAGTCACTTTTATTAAATGAATCTCCTAGTGTTTTAGAAACCGATTCATTTAAAATTAAAACAGCACCTTTTAAGTTAGAAATAGAAAGTACGCTTGAGGACGAAGTTAGCTTACTTTCAGCATTATTAAATAGGGTTGTTTTGTCGAAAGTATCTCCTGTTTTAATTTTAGTAATAACCGATTCTAGCGAGCTTTTCGACTTTGAGAAGATAAAAGTGTTTTCGATTATGCTAGAATATTTAAATGAATGTTCGCCAATTAATGGGGTTAATGGTTCAAAAATTTGAATGCCCGATTTAAGCTCCCAAATTTCGTTACCGCTAAATTCTTCGGTCGAAATTTTTTCTTCATTAAAGTAATCCAGTAGTGTTGCCGTACCGTATGTTCTTAAGAATAAAATATGCTCATTATCGTACTCGGTAATTCCGATTTCTTCAACTGTGGTTAATAATGAATCTAATGTTGTTTTAGTAGAACTTAAGACTGCTTTGTTTGTAGAGTATTTTTTAAAATCATCTAAACCAAATGATGTTAGATAGTTTACATCGCTCGGTACTAAATTCCATGTTTTGTTCTGTATCGGTTTAGTATTCTTAAACAAGTTTAAAAAGTTGTTTTCATTAGAATTTGATTCTGCAACGCCGTTTAAGAGAATTTCGGTATCGTTTAAGCTGAAATCTAGAGTGATCCAGCTAGCAAAATTCGAAATATTTTGATTTGCATCAAAAAGATGTTTTAGAAGTGTTTCGCCATGCTCAATATCAAGAAAAATGTTTAATATTTTCTCTTCGTTAGAGACAGCATAGAATCGTTTTAATGTTTCGTTAGTATTGGGGTTGCCAATATTGGTTATTATGGATTGTAGTAAAGCTTGAGAAGAGCACAAAACCCAATTGTTTTCAACAAAGGAACTAAAGAAGTTAGAATCTTCAATTACGTATTTTGTGATTTTAGTATCGTTGAAAGAAATAGTCTCAATGCTTTTACTGGTAATACTGTCCCAATTACGTATTAAAAGACTATCATTTGAAATATAGGTATAATCTAAACGTGTACTATCGGCTGATAGGGCTAATAAACCTTTTTTTTGATTATAAAGATGTTGTAACGGTTTTAAAGTATTCTTTAAATCAGCGAAAACCTTTTGAGTTTCTAACGTTTTTAAAACTTCGTTAGTAGAAAGGTCATCTGTTAAGGTCTCAAAATCATTGATCTTAAAAACTAAGGCAGCATTATTTGGAACTAAATCTAATACAGAATCCTCATTTGTTTTGTTATTCGTACAGGTTATGCATAATAGTGCTATTACTACATATAATAAGGAATGCCTCATTCAGATAAGTTTGTGCAAAGTTATACTATTTGTGTAATTAGAGTTAGTTGTCGGGTAAAAGCTTAAAACTCATTCTATGATATTTAGTAGGACCATATTTTTTGATAGCTGCTCTATGTTCTTTCGTGGGGTAACCCTTGTTTTTCTTCCAGTTATACATAGGGTATTCTTCGTGGAGTTTTAACATGAAGGCGTCTCGGGCGGTCTTCGCTAAAACTGAAGCGGCGGCAATACTCAGATATTTAGAATCCCCTTTAATTATGCACGAATGAGGTATGTTTTTATAGGGTTTAAATCTATTACCGTCTACAATTATATAATCTGGGGTTTTGGACAAAGAATCTATTGCGTGGTGCATTGCCAAAATAGAAGCATTAAGGATGTTGATATCATCAATAACGTTATGCTGAATGTGTGCAATTCCAAAACAGACGCTTTCATTCTTTAGAAGAGGCTCTAATAAATCTCTTTTTTTCTCTGATAATAGCTTCGAATCTGTTAAAATTGAGTTTTTAAACGATTCGGGTAGAATGATAGCTGCCGCAGTGACAGGTCCTGCCAAACAGCCTCTGCCAGCCTCGTCGGTACCTGTTTCGTTAATATTTTTGTAAAAATTAAGAAGCATTATGTTTTTTTTAACTAAAAATTTTGAATTTTAAATATTGAATTATTGTTAAATAATTGTTTTTTTTTCAACAAATTTTACTTTTTGAACAGAAAAAAATAATAATAGGTGTTTTTTTAACATATATCTATTTTGAGTTAAGATAGCTTTTGGAATACTAAGCAAATTTTTGGACTTTTGGCGCAAGCTAATTCAAAAACAAATTTTATGAAACAGAAGTTGACGTGGATGTTGACACCTTTATTGGTGCTCTTCATGACATTTTCCTTTGCACAGGAAAAAACAGTGACCGGTGTTGTAACCGATCAAAGCGGTTTGCCGTTACCGGGAGTGTCGGTTGTAGTTGTTGGAACAACAAACGGATCTCAAACAGATTTTGATGGTAACTACGCCATTAACGTGAATCAAGGTGAAAAATTAAGATTTTCTTACCTAGGTCAAAAAACAGTGACAATGAGTGTTGGTGCAACCAATACTATTAATGTACAATTAGAAGAAGATGCTGAGGCATTGGAAGAAGTTGTTGTTGTAGGTTATGGTTCTAGATCTAAAGAACTTTCTACATCTGCAATTTCAACAGTTTCTGCTGAGAAAATTGAAGCATTTGTGCCTTCTACTAGTATTGATAACATTTTGCAGGGTCAAGCTGCAGGTGTACAGGTTACTGCTTCAAACGGTAGACCAGGTAACACAGCCTTCGTTCAAATTAGAGGTGTTGGGTCAATTAACGCACAAACTACTCCTTTGTATGTTATTGATGGTGTTCCAATTCCAATTGATACGGAAAGAGATTTTAACCCAATTAGTAACTTGAACCCAAGTGATATTGAGACATTCTCAATATTAAAAGATGCAGCTACTGTATCTAAGTACGGTTCTCGTGGAGCTAACGGTGTTATATTGATTACTACTAAAAGAGGTAAAGCTGGTGATGCAAGAGTTAAGTTTTCTTCATCTTATGGTTTCGGTGAAATGATTCCTAATAACTTTGATGTTATGAATGCTGGCCAGAAGTTAGAGTTAGAGCGTCAATATGCTGCTTTAGGTGTAGGTGCTGCAGGTAGTTTACCTGGTGCAAATGCAACTCCTGAAGAGCTTGCTAGATTAACATCTTTAGATACAGATTGGCAAGAAGCATTGCTTAAGAACTCTATCATTCAGTCTAACAATCTTTCTGTTTCTGGTGGTGATGAGAAATTAACGTATTACATGTCTTTAGGGTATGATAAAAATACGGGTATTATTAAAAATATAGACGGTTTCGAAAGAATGTCGGCTCGTTTAAATACAAACTACCAAGCTAAAGATTGGTTGAATATTGGTGCTAATGTTTCGGTATCTCGTAGTACTACAGATTTACCAAGAGATAGAAACAATGTTCAGAATCCATTTAGAGCAATGTATGACTACAATCCTTATGATCCTTTATTTTTAACTAATGACGATGGTTCAATAGTTACAGATGATCAAGGTAATAATGTTTACAACCCTACAAGATCAGGTTTTCCAATTGCTTTGGCATTACAAACAGAGACAGAAGATACTAGAAACTTATTGTTGATCGGTAACATAAGTGCTGGTATGACATTTGGTGAAAAATTCTCTAACAACTTTAGTGTTGGTTTGATTAGTAACAGATATAATAGAACTTCACGTTCTATTGCAGGTGGTGTATTACAAGGTTTTGTTGGTGATGCTAACTTCCCAGGTACTCAAACTGATAACTTGAACATTGATTTTGAATACAACGTAAACAACGTATTCACATATTCAGATACTTTTAATGGTGTTCACAATCTTTCAGCTAGTTTCTTATTGGAATATAATGAGAATATAGCAACATCTATGTTTGCTTCTGGTAGAGGTTTTCCTTCACCTAGTATTCCTTATTTAGATGTAGCTGCTGAAGCAACATCTGTAGGGTCATCAGAATCTAGAAGAATTTTATTCTCTCAAGGCTTGTTCATGGACTATGATTATGATGGTAAATACATCGTTTCTGGATCTGTAAGAAGAGATGGTTCTTCAAGATTCGGTCCAAGCAATAAATATGGTTATTTCTATAGTGCAAGTGCAGCATGGAACATTGCTAACGAAAGCTTTATGGAAAACTCTATTTTCAATACATTGAAATTAAGAGCATCTTACGGTACTTCTGGTAACCAGAACATTGGTGATTTCCAATATTTGAACTTATTAGATTTTGAAAATACGTATAATGGACAAACAACTGCCTTGCCTGTAGGTGTAGGTAACCCACAAATTCAATGGGAGTCTCAAGCTATTTTTGATGTTGGTGTAGAATTTGGTTTATTCAACAATAGATTAAATGGTGTTGTGGATTACTTTAAGAAAAATTCAAATGAATTACTTTTAGATCGTCCTATCTCTTACACTGTAGGTGATGAAAACAACTCTATATTCTCTAACATTGGTGAAATTCAAAATTCAGGTATAGAGGTTTCTTTAAGTGGAGACGTTATTAGAACTCAAAACTTTAAATGGACACTAGGTGGTAACATCACATTTATTGATAATGAAGTTATTGAATTGGTTGATGGTGAAGATATCGTTACTGGTACATTTAGTGATAACATTCTACGTGTAGGTGAAGAAATTAATTCTTACTACATGGTTGAGTATGCTGGTGTTAATCCTGCAAATGGTGAGCCATTGTACTATGATTTAGATGGTAATGTTACAAATGAATTTAGTGATAGTTTCCAACAACTTCAAGAAGGAAAATCTCCTATTGCTGATTTTGAAGGCGGTTTTTATTCTGCATTCTCTTACAAAGGTTTTGGTTTAAGAACTGATTTCGTTTATAAAGGAGGAAATTATATCATAAACAACCAACTTCAGTCAGGTATAGCAATTGGTAATATTGATAGTAATCAAAGAACTGAAGCTTTTAATTACTGGAAACAACCAGGTGATACTAATGTTTTACCAAGTCCTTTATTTCAAGGAACGGCAGATCAAACTTCTACAAGATTCTTGGAGAAAGGTGATTATTTAAGATTACGTACGCTAACTCTAGATTATAATATGCCTAGAGATATGATTGATGGTATGGGATTAAATTCATTAAGGTTCTTCGTAGCTGGACAGAATTTATTTACAATTACTGATTTTAGTGGAGATCCTGAAGTTGGTTTAGGTTCAGCAGAATCTGGTGAGCCTGGAGATGTAGGTTTCGTACCTGGATCATTTAACCTATTTAGCTATCCAAACACAAGGTCTTACACTTTTGGTGTTGAAGTAGGATTTTAAAAACAAAAAAAAAGTTAGAAATGAAAAATAACATAAAATTATTAGTTCTTTTATTTTCGTTTGGGTTCTTTATGTCCTGCGATGATGAGTTGAATGACCTACAACCGTTTGTAGAAGGAAATCCTGAAACATTTTTTACAAGTGTATCGGCATTCCAGAACGGTGTAGATGGAGCATACAGACAATTGTGGAATTATTACTCAAGTACTGGATCGGGTTTACAAGGTATTCCAGATATTTTATCAGATAACGTAATTATTGCGCAGACAGGTAGACGTTCTAATCAAGATTTTTACAATTACAGATATGTAGCTGGTACAGGTGGTGCAATTGATTTGTACTGGAGTGAAGCTTACGAGGCTGTAAACGTTGCCAACTTGGTAATTGCTCAAATTGATAACTTAGGTGACGGTGCTGAAAAGGACAACATCTTAGGGCAGGCTTTAGCGATTAGAGCTTGGGCACATTTCGATTTAGTTAGAGTTTATGGTAAAATACCAACACAGTCTGCAGATGCTAACGCTTCTTTAGGTGTTGTATATATTAAAGTAGAAGATGGTGATACAGAAGATCCTTTTGCTGAACCAGCTAGAGAAACTGTTGCTAGTAACTATGCTGAGATTATAGGCGATTTAGAAAGAGCTAGCCAGTTAATTGGGGAAGATAATGGTCAAGGAAAATTAAACACCGATGGTGTTTATGGTCTTTTATCTAGAGTATATCTTTACAATGGTGAGTACCAAAAAGTAATTGATGCTGCTGATGAGGTAAGTGTACCTTTGGCTACAGCGGAAGAACTTGAAGGTGTGTATACGGATGCTAATGAAGCTGGTATTGTTGTTAAGTTGGCAATTAATACATCTTCTGAAAGTGGTGGTAACAATGTTGGTGTTTTATATAGCCAATCTAATGCCACGTCTACGATTTCTGAGTATGTATTCGATTTTGATTTTTTCAATAGTATTGACGAAGATGATCAGAGAAGAGATGTTATTTCTTTTGTAGGGTTAAATTCAGATAATCAATACAACGCTATCTCAAAATTTTTAGGAGAAACAGGTCAAGTTAACGGTCGTGTTGATGTTAAAGTTTTGCGTGCTGCAGAAGTTTTATTGAATAAAGCAGAAGCACAGTTTGAGTTAGGTCAAGATGCTTTATCTACACTTAATCAGCTTAGAGATTTAAGATATGTATCTTATGCTGGTGGTGAAGCAGGATCTGCACTAGAAGATGCTATTCAATTTGAAAGAAGAGTTGAGTTATCTTTTGAAGGACATAGATTCTTTGATTTGAAACGTCGTGGTGAACCTGTAATGCGTTCTACTATGGGTGACATTATTGATGGTTCTGGAACTTCTCCTGATTTTCCAACTTTAGCTGCTGATAATTTCAGATTTCAATTGCCAATTCCAATCGCAGAAATCAATGCTAACCAAAACATAGTTCAGAATCCTGGCTATTAAAATTTAAATGATTATGAAAAAATATATTTTAATAATTGCAGTACTATTTGCTTTTGTTTCTTGTGAAGAAGAGTCAATAGTATTTGATAAGGAAAACGGTCAAACCGGTGTTTCTTTTGCAACAACAGCGTATAACGTTTCTGTACCTACAGAAGGTTTAGGGATAGAAGTACCTGTAAATGTAACTACGGTTTCTACTACAGATAGAACATTTGATGTTTCTGTTGATGATGCTACAGTTGGTGGTGCTGCTAACTATGCAGTTGGGTCTGTGACTATTCCCGCTGGTGAATATACAGGTATTTTAAATGTTTCTTTAAACTTTGATCCTTTGACAGAAGGTGAAGTTTACTCACTTATTGTAAACCTTACGGCTCCGGCTGGTGGTGTAGCTTTTGATGAAACTCTTGAGATAGAATACTTCAAAGAGATTATTTGTAACGATATTGTTGTTACGGTGAATACCGATTTATACGGTGAAGAGACTAGTTGGGAAATTACAGATGCAGATGGTACTGTAGTAGCAGCTGCTGGTCCTTTTGGTCGTGGTGTAGAAACTCATGTTGAAGAAGTATTTTTAGAAGATGGATGTTATACATTCACTATTTTCGATGCTTATGGAGATGGTCAAGTAGATGGTACTGTTACTGGTAATTATACAATTACATGTTCAATATTGAACGTTCTTGATGGTGGTGGAGCATTTGGTGCTTCTGAAGCTAAAGAGTTTTGTATAAATCAATAGTGACATAATTACACTCATTATTTAATTTATTTAAAATCAGGCTGAAGCAATTTAGCCTGATTTTTTTTTAGATTAAGTTTTACCATTTTTCAACGACAAATTAAACAACCAATTATACCTAGTTATGAAACATAAATTATTATTAGGCTTTATAGTTCTTTTCTTAATCAGTACAATTTCATCATGTACTTCAGATAACGATGTTACCAATGAGCAAGAAGAGGTAAATCCAGAAGAAGAAGTTGTCGAAGAAGAGGAGGTTGAACCCGAAATTCCTATTGAGATAGTTTATCCAATTGAAGGGGAAACAGGTAGTATCTTAATTAATGATAAAACATTGTCTAAAGAAGGTTATGTTTTGGTTAATGAAGCTACAGAAGATCGTGTGTATTTAATGGAAAAAGATTCTGCAACTATTGTGCATGAATGGCAATTAGAATTTGGTTTAGGTAATGATGTAGAATTATTGCCAAATGGTAAATTGCTGGCATCTCTTGGTGTTGAATCGCCAGATTTTAGTTTTGGTGGTTTCGGCGGGATTATTCAAATTATTAATCCAGATAGTTCTATAGATTGGGAGTTTAGGTATGCCAATGAAGAGCACTTAATACATCATGATGTTGAAATGTTACCTAATGGTAATGTTTTGGCTATTGTATGGACGGCAAGAAATCAAGTAGCTTTAAATGAAATTGGGTATTTAGGAGAAGAGGAAAATGTGTATACTGAATCTATTATTGAGGTTGATCCTAATACAAACGAAATTGTATGGCTTTGGGATTCTTGGGATCATATTGTTCAGGATACTGATGATACAAAACTTCATTATGGAATTGTAAGCGAAAATCCAGAACGCATCAATATAAATTATATAGATGTGCTAAGGGAAAGTGTTTCGCCAGATGGTGACATTATGCATGCCAATGGTTTTGACTATGATGAGGAGAATGATTTAATTTATTTTAGCGTCAACAACTTTAGTGAGATATGGGTTATTGACCATAGTACTACAATTGAACAAGCTAAAACTAACACTGGCGGACTTTATAATAAAGGAGGAGATTTAGTCTACAGATTTGGAAATCCTACAGCATACAATAATACCTTTGGAGAACGTTTGTTTTATAATAATCATTTTCCAAATATTTTGGAAAACGATGTTCCTGGTGACGGAAATATTTTGGTATATGGTAACGGTAACGGTGATTCAAAACAATCGGTAGTATATGAATTAGATATACCTGCAGAGTTTAGTTTACAGGTTAATACTAATAATGAGTTGGATGTAGTTTGGAACTACACAAGAGATGGTTTGTATTCGCCGAGAGTTTCTGGCGCAATTCGTTTACCTAATGGGAATACATTAATTACTTCGGCGTCTTTAGGGTTTATCGAAGTTACAAACGAGAAGCAAATTGCATGGGAATTTGAAGGAACAGGTTTTTATTGGAGATCATACCATTATAGCTTAGACAGTACTGCCACATCGTTTTTAAATAGTGAAACACCATAAATATCTAAAATGATACATTGGTGAAGATTAAATTCAATGAGTAAAATAAGAATTACTTATTTAAGTTTTTAATAACATTATTTTAAAGTCTTAATACAAAATAAACAATTAAATTGAAAAAAAAATTCATGAATAAAATTTTAAAAAAATTTACAATAGTTACAATTATAGCTTTAGTTTTTAATACTGCTTATGCGCAAAATGCATATTCGCCAGTACCTGAAGAAGGTATTGTAAATTTTGTTACTAGTAATACTGAAATAGAACCTTCGAAAGCTAAGGGTACTCCTTATTTAAATGAAGATTTTGTACACGGAGAAGTTATTGTTGACGATAAAGTTAAAGAAGTTGGTAAGATGCGCTATAACGCGTACAGAAATGAGGTTGAAATATTAGATAACATTTCTAAAGATTCTTACTATTCACTTTTAAAGCGTGCTTACATAAAAGTTGAAATAGATGGTAAGAATTATAGTATCTACACATACGTTGATTCAAATGAGTCAATAAAGACAAGCTATTTTACTGATTTAAATAAAGGAGCTTTAAAGCTTTTGTTTAAACCTGAAGCTTTATTAAAGCAAGCACGTAGCCCAAGCACATCATATGAAAAATATGTGCCGCCAACATATGTTTGGAATAGTTCTTATTATATGTTAGACGAAACAAATGCAAATGCAGAAAATCATGCGGTTAAGGTGCGATTAACGAAAAAAAGTATTTTGGACTTTACAGGTGCTCAAAAAGAAGAAATGAAATTATATGTGAAGGAAAATAAATTAAACCTTCGTCAAGAAGCAGATGTAGTAATCTTTCTTAATTATTACAATTCTCTTTAAGTTAGATATTATTTTTAAAAAAAGCCAAAGATGCTATTGCATCTTTGGCTTTTTTATTTTGATTACTCTATCCTAAATTCAAATAATTCAGAGATAGAAGAATTGTCGAAGGAATCTTTTGTGATAACCTTCCAATAGTATGTGTTACCTGAGGCAACAGTTGCTTCTATGTTAGATTCGGTTGTTTCGCCTAAGGATGCCGTAGGTATTTCGGTGGTATCGAACATAATTTCATAAGAGACAATATCATCATCAACATCTGATGCGGTCCATTCTAAAGTAATAGTTGTACTAGAACTTGTTACTGTAGATCCTCTTTGTGGGCTAATAGCAATTGCAGGAAAAGGCGCATAATTTTCTATACCTTGTCCCTGATTATAAAAAGACCATGTATCACTAGTTGCTCTAGTAGATGTGCCATTAGCAAGAGAAATCACATACCATTCATAAGGTGTGCCTCTATTAATACTAATGTCTTTCTCATTGGTATTAGAAATCGCGGTTGTTACACTTCCTGTATTTAAATTCTTAAGCTTAATTTCATAAGAATCTGTATTCTCTGCAGCTGACCATTCAAAAGTAACTGTACTTTTTGTTTCGTCGTTAGTGCTTACAACTCCTTCGTTACATTCCGTATTGTCTTCTGGGAATATTAAACTTGCTGCATCTGGGTCTAGTACAACTGGTACTATAGGGTCAACAGGGGCGTCATTATCAGATCCACCACCACAAGAAGTTAGTAGTAAATTAAACAGAACGATATAGTATGTATATTTTAATATTTTCATTTTCTTATAATTTTGTAATTAGAAAGTGTACTGCCAGATTTTACATTTAATAGATAAATTCCGGTAGCTAGGCCTTCAACACTTAGCTTGATTTCGTTATTAGATGGCTTCATGTTTTTAGATAAAACACTTGTGCCATTTACATTATAAAGTGATATGGTTATTTCAGGTGCAGCTTCCGCTCCAAGATAGATGGTTAAATCGCCTCCTTCTATTGGGTTCGGATATATAAATAAAGCATCGCTTAGAACAACTTTTTCAGTAAATACTCCTTGGCAATCTAAACCTGTTTTAACTGATATTAATGTAGATGGATCTTCTAAGGGCAGTGTAATTTCTTTAGCTGTGGTAGAATACATTTTATCATTCAAGAAGATTGTATATAATTCACCTCCAGATAACTTAAGTGTTACCTCATTGTTTAGTGAATTTATCTTTGCGGATACAGACAATGCATCTGGTTCAGAAATAGTAAGGTCAAAACATGCTTGATAATCAGCTTGCCCTTCAACCGTTACACATAATTGATAATTGCCAGAAGCTAAATCCGTAAATGTATTTTCTTCGGTAAAGCTGGCGTTTGTAGATCCATCTGAATTTGTTAGAACTGCATTATAGTTAAAGGATGTGTTTGCGGCAGTTATAGAAATACTACCATTATTACTTATACTACAACCTTCGCCTGTTGTTTGAATCTGAAAGTTGGTATTTGGCAAAGAAAATACTTCACAACCATCAACATTTACTATTGTACCATTTGGTGTGTCATCGCAAAGATCTATATCGTTTGGTACACCATCATTGTCACTATCATTATCACAAGTATTACCAATACCGTCTAAATCATCATCTTCTTGATTTGGGTTGGCTAGTAATGGACAATTATCATCAATATCTAAAATACCATCATTGTCATCATCGGTATCACAAACATCACCATCACCATCATTATCGGTATCCAATTGATCAGCATTAGCTATTAATGGGCAATTATCAGCGACATCTAAAATACCATCGTCATCATCGTCATCTGAGGAGTCTCCGGGTCCATGGTCGCTCTCGCTATCCTCATCGTCCGAGTCGTCGCCGGGTCCATGGTCGCTCTCGTCATCATCGTCGTCTGAAGCGTCTCCCGGATCGTCGTCGCTCTCGTCGTGGCTGACACGGGGCCCACTATCGGTGCCGGACTCGCCAGCGCCCGCCGGGCCCTCGGCCAGGCGGCAAGGACCACCCCGCCCAGCAGCGGCGCCGCGCACAGCCCCGCCCCAAGCCAGGGACGCACCTGCAGGAGTATCCTCGCCGCCATCAGGGCCGCGGCCGACAGGCTGCCGACAACCGTCCCCACCGCCATCGCCTCGGCGACACGGACCGCCAGCAGTCGGCGGCGAGAACGCTTCAGGATGCGCACGACTCGCTCAGTCATGGGCAGAAGGTATCCGATGGCGCCGGACATCATCGCCGATCGGCCCGCGGCGCAGCCATGGGGCGGGCGGCCGGGGGCCACGGTGAAGGTACTGCAATTGCCGGGCCGTCGACAGGTATGCTCAGGGCTTTTTGGGGGAGATCACTGCCGCCGGAGTGGGGATGGCCTGCCTCTTGTCGCCGTTGACGTGGACCCAGCGTGCCTCGGCCGCGTCCGCGGGGAGCTTCAGCGAATCGGCGGCGACCTTCACGCGCTGAACTGACTGGAATATCACCGTGGAGACGGGCGGCGGGACCTTCTCGGTCGCCAGCGTCGCCGTCAGCACCCGCATGAGTCCGTCGGTGGGGCTGATCCCGACGGTCACGTCGCTGGTCCGGCGCAGCAGGTGGTGCTTCCGTTGGCCGAACTTGACCAGGCGGGATTGATTACCCGCAGGGTCACTATGAAAGGTTTCTGATCTTTATATTTCATCCTCCTTTCCCAGGCTTCACCTGGCGCGACACCATCCAGCACTCCCACATGTAAACATTTCCCAACAAGCCGCAACAGCGACCCATCAGGAATCCTTTCTCGGAGCATCCCCAACAACATAGGGCGATCTATGCTGTCAAAGAAGGACCTAATGTCTGCCTCCAAGATCCAATTCACCTCTCCCCTGTGTACCACTCTGTCAAGAGCCCGAAGTGCATCGTGTGCACTTCGATAAGGTCGAAAGCCATATGAACACTCCGAAAAGTACTGCTCATATACCGCCTCAAGCACCTCCCGTAGCGCATCCTGGACAAGTTTGTCTTCGAATGCTGAGATGCCTATCGGCCGGGTCTTCTTGCTCTGTTCCTTGGGTACATGCCTTCGAAGGATCGGCTGATGCCGATACCTCATGGTCTTCAGCCTCTCGTGCAGACCCCTTAGATTTACTTCCAGGTTCTGCCCGTATTGTTCCTTCGTAACCCCGTCCACACCCACCGCCGCGTTCCTACGCCGACGCCTATAGGCGCGTTCCAAAGCTGCCTCATCAATGAGGTGCGCAAGGGAGTGAAACTTAGCATCGGATTCTCTCCTCGCTCGTTCCGCTACCTTCCGAAGTTTCGTTGACATGCTCTCCAACATCAATGCATTGGTCATGTTTCCCTCCTGAAGTTCGTACTGACACGGGCTGACTTCACTCCTCCGGGTCCAGTTGCCACGCTGTTCCCCGGCATCTCCGCTACTCCCCAGCCCTCCGACTCCCCTTCCCCTTCGGCCGCCGCTCTGATTCCTCTTGCCTGCGACCTACCACGATGTGGACGCTTGTTCTTTGCCGGCTGCACGTGCGTCCTCAACGTGCATACCGTCGGAGAGTGGTTACCGGGTCTCCGTCACACCGGATTCTCACCGTGGAAGTCAGGGGTATCCCAGGTTCCTGGGC
>LAZR01000237.1_pt1 | contig 53657 bp, 45 predicted proteins | sample 329461 | NCBI WGS metagenome assembly LAZR01 (sample SAMN03002196, study PRJNA259156) | marine sediment metagenome | biome: sea floor; feature: Hydrothermal impacted sediments; material: marine sediment; isolation source: Loki non-amplified sample from Loki's castle hydrothermal vent sediment ...
GAGCAACCGCCGGCCGCTGAGGCGCTCCGGGTCGACGAGGGAAGCGGGGATGATTCCGCCTCTCACGGTCGCTGGTGGTGGATTGTGTTTCCAGCGGTGGGGTCGGTGCTGCTGTTGGGGACGACCAATCTGGTCTGCCAGGACCTGGCGCCCGTGCCGTTTCTGTGGATCGCGCCGCTGGCCCTGTACCTGTTGACGTTCGTTTTGTGCTTCCATCAGGAGAACTTTTACCAGCGGGGGCGGATGCTGATCGGGTTGGTGCTGGTGGGGGCGGGGGTGTTCTATGTTCGATACAGCATGAGGGATATTCCGATTTCGATTCCGATGCGGACGGGGCTGTACCTTCTGGCGATGTTCGTGGGGTGTATGATCTGCCACGGCGAGGTGTTTCGTCTGCGCCCGCCGGCCAAGAGGCTGACGGGCTACTACCTGTCGATCGCCCTGGGCGGGGCGCTGGGCGGAGTGGCGGTGGCGGTCGTGGCCCCGCTGGTGTTGTCGGATTACCTGGAGGTCTATCTGGCGCTGCCTGTGTGCCTGATGCTGGCGATGTGGGTCAGGCCCAAGGCCCTCCCGGCGGCTGTCCGCTATGGGTCGACGGTGGCGGCTGTGGGGGCGATGATCGTGGCGCTTGTGGCGCCGGCGTTCACGACATCGGGCTTTGACTCCATTTTCATGGGCCGAAACTTCTACGGCGTGTTAAGGGTGGCCCAGGAACCCGACAACCCGAAATCGACGCGTCGCGTGATGCGGCATGGCACGACGGTGCACGGGTTCCAGTTCGTTCAGCCCACCTTCCTTCGCTCCTTGCCGACCGGTTACTACGGCCCCAACAGCGGGATCGGCCTGGCGATGCGTCTGATGGAACACAGGTCCAACCGCACCATTGGCGTGATCGGCCTGGGGACGGGCACCATCGCCGCTTACGGCAGGCCCGGCGACGTGATGTACTTCTATGAGATCAATCCCCAGGTCGAGCGGCTGGCCAAGGAGCAGTTCTACTATCTTGCCGAAAGCGAGGCCGAGACGCCCGTTGTTCTGGGGGACGGCCGGCTGTCGGTGGAGAAGGTCCCGTCGGGAACGTTTGACGTGCTCGTTGTGGATGCCTTCAACAGCGATGCGATTCCGGTCCACCTTCTGACGAAGGAGGCCTTCGAGATCTACCTGGACCGGCTCAAGCCCGACGGCATCCTGGCCCTGCACCTGACCAATAACTTTCTGTCGCTCGGACCCATTGCTTTTCGGGTGGCTGACGAGCTGGCATGGCCCGCCTATCTCCTCAGCAGCTCTCGCCTGTCGGCGGAGGCCTTGAGAAAGAAAGGCGAATCTCCTTCGACATGGGTGGTGGTGACACGACGTCGGAACGTCAGGAGCGATGTCCTTATCACAACCAGCGACGACGTCAGAGAGAACACTCGGGCCAACATATCGCTCTGGACCGACGATTTTGTCAACATCCTGCAGGCCGTCGGGCGACGGTAGTGGGGTGGTGGTCCCGGCCAGCGCAGTGGCCGGGCTTGGGGGGGGGGAGGGGGTGAAGAATCTTATGGCATTTTACACGCGGGCGGATCGTGTCCCAGCTTTCAATTGCAGGGGGGCATTGGCAGCAACGACCAACGAAACGGGCAGCGACCATGCGTAGCTGCTCCTCTTGTCATGCGTCCCCGTTTATTCTACGGCGCGTCGAGCCAGGTTGGCACGTAGCGCCAGGCGATCTTGACTTGCCGGCGTTTGTCAGCGACGTTGCTCTGGTGGCTGGCCAGCAGGGCCCAGAACCGGCGCGAGTGGTTGAGGTGGCGGGTGTGGCACAGTTCGTGGACGAGCACATAGCCGACCAGGTCGGCGGGGATGAACAGCAGCTTGAGGTTCAGGCTGATCGTGCCGGTCTGCGAGCAACTGGCCCAAAGCGTGCGCTGCATGGCCGCCCGCACGCGGGTGAAGGGCAGATGAGTTTCGTCGGACAGGGCGACCAGGCGGGGGGCGAGGCAATCGTGGACCTTCAGCTTCAGCCACTTGCGAAACGCCATGCGAGCCAGGGTTGCATCATCCGTTGCGCCGGTCAGCGACAGTTCGCCGGGGGCGGTTTCTCTCAGCCGGACCCCGGCTGACGGCGTCCGGCGATAGGCGACCGACCATTGCCGATCGACGGCGCGGAGGACAATCCGCTGCGGCAGGGCGTCGGGGTCGTCGGGCGGCGGATGCAGGCGTTGTTGTTCGATCTCCTGCAGGTGACGTTCGATCCAGCGTCGCTTTTTCTGCAGCAGCTCGGGGACCTGGTTGCGGTCGAAGCCTTTGGGGATCACCACGACGAGCCCGTCGCGCGGCGAGAGCGTCAGCCGAACGACTTTGGCTCGGACGCTCGTTCGGATCGTGTGTTTGGGCAGTGTCTCCGGCACGGGCGGTGCTGTCCTTGGCGAGAGGCCGTCTATGACGCCGCCACGGCGGCGACACGTTGGCGGATCGTGTCGTAGACGTCGGCGGGCAGGGGGCCTTTGGCGGCGGCGACGATGTTGGCTGCCAGGTGGTCGAGGTTGAACGTCCCGACGATCGTGGTGTGGCAATGGGGGTGGGTCAGGGTGTGGCGGAGGATGAGTTCCGGCGGCGTCATGCCGCCGGTGAGCGTTTCATCGAGCTTGGCCGTCGCCCAGACGCCGTCGGGCCCGTCGTAGCCGGCAGCGCCTTGGGGGCCGCCGCGGGCGATGCCGCCGCGGATGATGATCCCGGCCCCGGCGTCGGCGGCCAGCGTGATGGCGTCGTAGTTTTCCGGCTGGAGGCACGAGTAGGGGATCTGGAAGGTGTCGAAGGCGCCCATCTCGACGAACTCCGCCAGGGCGGGCGGGAGCGTGGAGATGCCGATGAAGCGCGTCAGGCCCTGCGATTGAATCTCTTTCAGCACGGCGACGATGTCACCCTCGCGGACATCCTGGGGCGAGGGGTTGTGCAGCTGCAGCACGTCGACGTGGTCGGTGTTCATCCGCTCGAGGCTCAGTGAGATGTTCTCGAAGAGCTTCTCGCGCGTCCACGTGTGGGTGATGTCCCACGTGTCACCGGTATCGGTCCACGTGCACCCGCACTTGGTGGCCAGGAAGTATTCGTTGCGGCGGGATGAAATGAACTTGCCGATCCGCTCCTCGCTCAGGCCGTAGTCGGGGGAGGTATCGATAAACGTGATCCCCGCATCGAGCACGGCATTGAGGACGGCGTCGGATTGCTGGTCGCTGACCTCGCGGCCGGACCAGACCTTGGGCCCGCGAAGCTCCATCCCCCCAAAACCCAGTTGCGTAACATCCAGGCCCGTTCGTCCCAGTGTGGTCGTCATCATGGCGATATCCCTTGTTCGGCTTGCGTGGCGGCCGATGCGCGACGTGCCCATCGCCCCCGCGATATGCTTGCGCTACCATAATAGCCCATCGCGCCGCCAGTGTCACCGGGTGCGATCATTGCGGGGCGGGGGAGTGGGGGCCCGGCGCGCAGCAAAACGGGCGACCGGTATCGGCCGCCCGCTTCGTCCGCGCTGTAAGGGGTTGTTGTCTACTTCCGCCTTTTCCGCCGCAGCAGGGCCAATGCGCCCACGCCCAGCAGTCCCATCGTCGCCGGCTCGGGCGACTGGGGATTGAGGTTCCAGAACGTGCCGATTACGGTCGGCTGATTCAGCACCGTGGCCACCAGCAGCGCCTCATAGTTCTCATTGGAGAACTCCGGGGCGATGTTCGCCAGAAAGATGTCTATGGGGGAACTGTCGAGGTTGGCGGTGATGACGTCCGACAGCAGAATGTCCGGGCCAGCCGGGCCACCCAGCTTGGGTGTCACCTCATAAGCCGCCAGCGTGCCGAGGTCCAGACCGCTGCCGATATCCGGCAAGTTCAACAGCTCCGCGGGGAGATTGACGAACGTCCGAATATTCGTCCAGGCGGGTTCCTCGCCGGCGTTCAACGGATCCAAGAAAAAGCCCGGAGCGATGTTCAACTCCATGTACAGATCGGGGTCACCTTCAACGCGCGTTTGCTCATACGTGATGGCTGTCGATGCGCCGACCTTGACGCCGCCCAACGTCCAATAGGCGTCCAGGACCGCGCCCGAGCCGAGCATGTACAATCCGCCATGGGCCGTTTGCCCTGGGTTAATGACGGCGCCGGAATACGTAATCTTCGTGTCCGTGTCGCCATCACCGTCGAAATCGCCGGTCGAACTGCCGATGGCCGGGAAGGGCATGGACCAGGCCTGATTGGGATTGCCCAGGTTCGGGCTAAAGGTCGGACTGTCCACGATAATGTCCAGATCGTCGACCGCCAAGCCCGTCTGGTTGATGAAATCCCAGTTCAACCACGGGTCGTGCCAGATGGGATCGCCTGCTTGTGCCGCGGATGCACCGAGAAGTACAACAACGGCCATCACAATTGTCAGTATTCTTGTCATAGCTCCATCCTCTCTCTAGTTTCGTCTCTTGTAATACGGCTTCATCCGTGGCCCGATCCCCCCACATCCGTGATCAACAGAATATACAGAACAGAACAATACAGATAGAATGGATCCGCAATCTCCCCCCGTGCGAATTACGGTACGAAGTGACTGATGCTACGCGTGTGTTCGAGCCAAGAGGCGCTCTCGCGCACAAGGCCTCCTCGTCCATCCTTGGATATGGCTCTCGCTTATCGTGAAGATACCACCGCCCACCGATCAGTCAAGCTAAAAACCTTAAGATATTGACATAAAGGACATTTTTTCCTACTATCAAAGGTGTTTACCCTACTGGCGGACACGGCGTAAACCTGTCATTTTTGTCAATGATTTTGACGTAGAATCATCGTCGACTCACGACAGCGCCTAAAATGACCCGGCGGGCAGGAGAGCGCTATGACGGACAGGCCGGGAAGATCTACGCTCCTGGAGGGCTTTTCTTGCCCCCTGACAGGTAAGCCGTGCGAGGCCGGTGCGCCCGCCGTGTGCGATCACTTCTGGCAGTGCATCCGCCAAGCGCTGGCCGACAGCGTCCGCGGGCCCCAAGAGTGTTCGCCGCGATCGGAGGACCCGGGCGCAGGATCATGATCGGCCAGCGCGAGACGCTCGTTCAGTGGGATGCAGGCAAACGTCCTCGTCATTTCCGTCTGCCCGGTCGATCCCAGCGTTCCATGGCCTCGTGCATGCGACGTTTGACGGCGTCGTAGGCCGGCTTCGGACGGCGGAAATGCTATCCTGTGTGCACGTTCCAGGAGACCACGTCGACCAGGTCGAAGCAGATATCCTTGTCGTCCTTGTTCGAGGCGAACGTCACCGGCCGCGAGCGGTCCAGTGACTTGATTGAACGCCGGCCTATCTTCGCCGCCGCCGCAGCGCCAACGCGCCCAGCGACAGCACGGCGATCGTGGCCGGTTCCGGCACGGCGGATGTTGGGGCAACGAAGCCGAAGTTGGTCTTCAGGATCGCCAGGTCCGTGCCGTTGACGACGTCGTCGATGTTGGCGTTGCCGCCGGCCCAGCCGATGGGGCTTTGGGCGAAGCCAGCTTTCAGGATCGCCAGGTCCGTGGCGTTGACCAGCCCGTCGAGATTGAAGTCGCCTCGCTTCGTGCCGACACCGGTGTCGACGCCGTTATCCCACTCGACGAGATACTCGACCAAATACGTCAGGTCATCCTCGTCGACGTCACCATCTTCGTCCAGGTCGAAACACGCCACGTCGCCGCCCATGTTGTCGCGCAGGTAATCGATGTCATCGGCGCCGACGTCGACGCCCTCCCCCGGCCAGTCGCAGGGCGGGGGCGGGGGCGGCACGGTCCAGTCGCCCAGCACCGGGTAGATGCCGCCCGTGCCGTGGTCGCCTTCCGGCCGATCGCCCAGAGAAGGCAGCGACCAGGTCAGATCTCCCGGCCCAGGCCGGTCGCCGAAGCTGGACAAAGAGTCGAAGTGGCCCAGATAATCCAATTCAGTGACGACTCGTAACGTCCACAGCAGCCCTGGGTCATGCCCGGCGCCAAGGCCCACATTCCATTGGACCAGGTGCAGACCGTCTTGGCCGGCGACAAAATCGCCGCCGCCGGCGCTGCTGTAAGTCTGGCCTCCGCTGACGTCGTAGGCGGAGGAGAGGACCTCCACGGTCGCCGCGTACTCCCATGGCGCGTGCCAAACGTTGTCAATAGCGTAAGGCCGGGCGGGGACTTGCCAGCCGCCGCCGAAAAGGATGGGCTTGTAGGAGGCGAAATCCCAGGCAATGTTTTCCGGCCCTCCTAGGAAGCCCAGGTCCCAATTGTTCCCCGCGGCCGAGCCGTCCCACCGCTGGTAGATGTTGTGCTCGTAGTCCGGATCCCAGCCGCCAAGACCGTCGTGGAAGTTCAAACCAAGGTTGTTGTTGAATCCCCAGACCATGAAGTCCGGCGCGGTGCTGCCGTCCGTGTAGAAGTCGATGACGTACTCAAAGCCGCCCTCGACGGCGACGGGCTCTTGAGCCAACTCCATGTACGCGCCATAAGCCTGGATCTTGCCGGGCTCCCAGCCGTAGTCGTAACCCATCACCGGCGAAACAACAGCCGCCACCACCCAGACCGCCACAAAGGCAACTCGCGCTATCCTCATGATAAAGCCCCTACCGAAAGGTGATGCCGAATCCCAACGGCCCAACAATAATATTACACACCACCGCCGGGCGTCTGTCAACAAATAGGTCATGCCTCGCAATGAGTTAATTCTGCGAGCGGTCGCGTCGGCGGGGGAGGCGTCAATAAGAAACGGGCCGCCCTGCGGCCGGCCCGTTCTTCCGATGGATTATGGGTGGGCGATCAGGTGGGCCCGCCGGCGGCGACGGCGACAGGCTCTTCGAGCATCTCGCGGACGACCGTCAGCAGGTGGTCGGGGCTGAAGGGCTTTTGCAGCAGCACCGCGCCCTCGCGCGCAGCGGTCTGGTCGTCGATGATGCCGCCGGCGTAGCCGGAGACGTAGATCACCTTCACGTCGGGACGGACGGCCCGGAGCTTCTGGGCCAGCGTTCGCCCGCACATGTTCGGCATGACCACGTCGGTGACGAGCACGTCGATGTACCCGTCGAACTGGTCGGCCGTCTCCAGGGCCTTGGCCCCGTCGTCGGCGGAGATCACATGGTAGCCGCACGTTTCCAGCACGCGGGTCAGCAGCGTCCGCACCGCCTGTTCGTCCTCGGCCAGCAGAACCGTCACCGCCGGCGCGTCGAGGGTGTCGGGGGTGTCGAGGGTGTCGCAGGCGACTTCAGTCGGGGTCGCCGGCGCCGCCGGGGTCGCCGGCGCCTTGGCCGGGGCGGCCACACGCGGCAAGAACAGGTGAAACGTCGTGCCCTGTCCCGGTGCGCTGTCGACGGTGACATGCCCGTCGTTTTGGATCACGAATCCGTAGACCATCGCCAGCCCCAGCCCCGTGCCCTGGCCGGTCGGCTTGGTGGTGAAAAACGGCTCGAAGATCTGCCTGGCGATGCCGTCGTCCATTCCGCAACCCGTGTCGGTAATGCTCAGCACCACGTGTTCGCCCGGCTGCGCGTCGGGATGATCGGCCACATAATCGTGGGAGATGTCCACGTTGGCTGTCTTGAGCGCCAGCCGGCCTCGCCCTTCCATGGCGTCGCGGGCGTTGGTGGCGAGGTTGGTCACGGTGTGTTCCAACAGGACCGGATCGACCCGAACGCTCCCGGTGTCCTCGGGCAGGTCGGTCTGCAGATCGATCCCGTCGCCCAGCAGGTGTTGCAGCGACGTCGCCATGGGCGTCAACAGGTCGTTGAGGCCCACCGAGTGCAGGTTTTCGGGCTTCTGAGGCCGGGAGAACAACAGGAGCTGCGCGACCAGCTTGGCCGACTGGTCGGCCGCCCGGGCGATCTCGCCCAGCGCCTCGCTCAGTGGGTCGGCGTCGTTTATCTGCGACTGGGCCACGCGGACAAAGCCGCTGATGATGGTTAGCTTGTTGTTGAAATCGTGGGCCACGCCGGCGGTCAGGCGGCCGACCGCCTCCATCTTGATCGCCTGGCGAAGGCGGTGGTCCTTGGAGCGAAGCTCGGTCACATCGTGAAAGATCACCAGCCGGGCGGGCCGGCCGTCCCAATCGACGTGGACGGTATGCGTGATGGCCAGCGCGTCGGGCTGGCCGGGGCGGGGGATGGCCACCTCGCTGCCGTCGGTCAGCGGATCGTTGAGACTGCTGCCGATCAGCTCCAACGGCGGGCGCGCGAACAGGGCCTCCGCTGCGGGATTGACGTGACGCATGTGGCCGTCATCGTCAAGGACAACAATCGCATCGACGCTGTGATGCACCAGTCGGCGCAGGTGCGAATCGTCCGGCTGCGGCATCGGTGCGGGCTCCCTCCTGCGGGGCGCCCGGTGGATGGCCTCGACCAGACAGCGAGCCAGGCCGGCCTCGTTGAAGGTCCATTTGACCAGGCAGTCGGCGGCGCCGTGGGCGATCACCCGAAAATGTCGCGACGGATCGCCCGAGGCCGTCACCACCACCACCGGCACATCGGCCGACCGGCAGATCGCAGCGACCGTTAGCATTTCGGCGTCGCTGGCCAGGTTGGCCTCCAACAGGATCACGTCGGGGCCCTGGCTGGGGATGAGGGGAGGGTGGACGGTCGTGGTGTCGAGGTGACAGACGTGCAGGTCGCACAATGCTGCCGCCGCGTCGATCATCCTGCCCAGACGCTGGGCGTCGTTCGCGTCCGGCTCGAGGACGAGAACACAATGAGCTTGGTCGTCCATGACTCTGGCTCCTTGCGACAATGGCCGCGGACGTGGACGTCCGCGGCTAAGGCCTATTATTTTTTCCCCTCGGCAAAGGTCGCCCAATCCCATTAGCCTTTTTTCCGATGTCCCCAGCGGCGCCTTGGCCGGGGCCGGCGGGGGAGGTACGATGGTGTATGCCCATCGCCGCGGGCCCGGGGAGATTCCCCCGGCGTCCGTGGAGAGCCAACCGTGAACGAGGCCGCCAGTCATATCGTCTCAATCGCCCGCCGTGCGGCGCGGCGGATTCGCCTCGCCCGCGGCGTCGCCGGGCTGGCTGTCGGCGCAGCGGTCGGCGGCGCCGTGGCTGCAGGGGCGCTTGGGGCGGCCTTGCTGGGCTGGACGACGGCGGAGGTCTGGCCGGCGATGGCGGCGGTGTGGGCGGGCTGTGCGATCGTCGGCGCAGCGGCCGGGCTGGCGCGGCGATGCTCGCCGGCCGAGGCGGCCCTGCACGTGGATCTCACCCGCGGGCTCAAACAGCGCTTCGCGACGGCCATCGAGTTGGCGCGGCCGCCGCGGGCGGATGAACCCGTCGCCCGGACGTGCTTCGCCCAGGCGCTGGCTGTGTTGGGCGATCGACCGTTGGGGGGGGTGAGTTTCTGGCGGCGAGCGCATCGGCCTCTGGCGGCGGCGGCGCTGGCGGCGATTCTGGCAGCGGCGCTGGGGATGCTGCTGGCCGAGCGCCGCCCGCTTGGGCGGATGTCGGCCCCGCGGCGCGAGGCGCTGGCCCGGGCGTTCGATCGCCAGGCGTCAGCCGTCGGGGCTGCGGAAATCAGAGACGCGTTGCGAGCGGCATCGGCGGCCGTCGAGCGAGTCGACGATGAACACTTGGCGCAACTGCTCGATGATTTGCGCGAGCAGGGCTTCGAGCCGGTCGAACTGACCCCCGAAGCCGTGCGCACTGCGGCCGCCCTCTTGCCGCCCGGCCCAAGCGCCGCCCCCGGCGAGCCAACCGCCGGCGAGCCGACCAAGCCTACGGTCGCCGACGGCCCGGCCGAGGGAATAGACCGCTGGGTCCGCATCTACGATCCAGCCTATCGATCGGCGGCGGGCAGCGGGCCCGACGACGAACGGCCCCCGGCTGAGGCGAGCTACGAGCAGGCATGGTCGGCGGCCCGGCTGCGGGCGGCCCAGTCGTTGCGCCAGGGCCGCATCCCCAGCCGCTACCGCACCATCGTCCGCCGCTACTTCTCCGTCGACGAGTGATCTACTCGTCGCTCTGGTAGAGGGGCGAGGGTTCGAGGCTCCTTGACCTGCATCAGAAACCACGCCAGGGCTACGCCGTCCCACTGGAAGCCCCGGACCGCCTCGCCGGCAATGTTGAACGCCGCATTGCGCGTGTAAGATTTCATCGGTCTCGCTCGCCGCGGCCGAGGCGGCGACAAACGCCCTCCTATACCCGCCGCTTGGGACCTTGACAAGTACGCCCGGGCGTGGCCAGATAGTTCACCCGCCGACGATGGCGCGGTAGAATACTTCCGACCTGTCCTGTTAGGGAGAACGATTATGAATCAGCGATGGATTGCCTTGTTGCTGTTGGGGGCGGTGATGGTGAGCGGGTGCATCAATGTGCCCGACACCTTCAACATTAATTTCGGCCGAGACGATCAGGACGACAAACCGCCCAAGAGCGACTCCCCCCCGGCCGAGGTGAGCCCTTCGTCGGCCGATGGCGAAGGTGAGGACAGCCCGCCCGGCTCTGCCGCCGACGTGGCCGCCGAGATCCTCGGGGGCCTCATGCTTGCCGCTGAGCACGGCTTTCTGTTCTACGGCCACGATACGCTGGCCTATCCCGACCACGTTACGCCACTGGTCGTCCGCATCATGAAAGTCCGGACCGGCTCGGGCGTGGCGGGGGCGACGGTGACGTTCTATCAGAACGAGACGAAGATCGGTTCGGGGACCACCAACGATCGCGGGCTGGTAATGATGGACGTGATGCCCGATCGCGTGGGCGACTACCACTTCACCGCCCGGATTACGGGCGTGGGTGACGATCTGCCCAAGGAACTGCTGGAGGTCAAGCCCACGCCGATCCTGGTCATTGCGCGCGAACCGATCGCGAGGTTTGTCGTGGTGGACCTGGACCACACGGTTGTCGATTCGAGCTTTATGTCGGTCCTGATCGGGCGAGGCAAGCCCATGGTCGACTCGCAGGACGTGCTCAAACGCCTGGCCGGGCGATACAGTCTGATCTATATGACTCACCGCCCCGAAGAGATGGCCCGGGCCAGTAAGCAGTGGCTGGCGACGCACAACTACCCGCCGGGGCCGCTGCTGATGCCCAAGTTGTCCGGGTCGATCGGCAGCAGCGGCAAAGAGAAAACCGAACGCCTGGCCGAGCTGTGCGAGGCGTTCGGCAACATCGAGATCGGCATCGGCGACAAGTTCTCCGACGCCGAGGCCTACACCGCCAACGGGATGCGGGCGTACCTGATTCCGCCGGTCGATCGTGACGATCCGGAGGAGATGCGCGAACTGGCCGAGGAGATCGATGACCTTGATTCGGCCGACGGGCTGCATGTTGTCGAGAACTGGCGCCAGATCGAGGCAAGCATCTTTCACAACGTGGCGTTCCCGAAAGAGAAGTTTGCCGCACGGCTGCGACAGCTGGCCGACGAGGTCCAGCGGCAGCAAGACGATGATGATGACGACGATGACGATGACGATGACGACGATGATGACGATGATTAGGCATCGTTCGTGTTGCGTGTCTGCCGGTCGTTAGCTGGTGGGCACAGGACAGCAGGGGCCTTCTACAGGCCGGGGAGTGCCATCGGCCAACCGTCCGATTTGGAGATCGGAGGTCTTCGGCAGGCCCAGGGCCCAACAGCGATGGGCGAAGAACACGCGGGGGCGCAGCGCTGCGAGCGGCGGCGGCGAATCGGTACAATGCAAGCGAGCAAACATGTCTGAGTGCCCCCCGTGGTGTTGCCGCGGATGCTATATGGGAGTGCGGCTCAGGAGGCCTGAGAAGGCCCGATGGTAGAGCCCGGGCTCAACGGGCGGTACCACCGGGCCTTGTTTCTATGGGCCCTTGGCGTCATCTCCTGACAGGTGTATCCTAGGGTGTCATGGGCATGGTTCTTGGGATACGGCGTCTGGAGTTTTTGTTGCGCGGCTGACGGCCTGTGTCCGATATCCATCGCTAGACAACCACATCAGTAGTATCGGAAGTATCGGAGCAAGCGCATGGACGAGATGCAGGTCACGTGTCCGGCTTGTGGGGCGCTGTTGGGTGTCCCGCCAGATGCAGCCGGGCGTTCTGTGCGGTGCGGCAGTTGCCGGCACCGTTTCCAAATCCCCGCTACCGACAGCCTCAGCGAAGACGATATCGCCTCGCTGCTGGACGCAGCCGACGACAAGGTGGACCTGGCCGAACAGGCCCACGTCGACGCCGACGAAGAGCCCAGCCTCGGTAGCACGATCGTGGCCTCCGAGTCGATCGACCGCCCGACGGGTGTCCGCCTGGCGAAGCTCGGCCCGTCGGCGGCGATGTTCGAGTTCCCCGCCAAGTTGCTGCGCGAGGCGTCGTTTCGATGCACCATGCCGCGGACGTGCATGCGGTGCGGCGCGCGAGCCCACCTTCGGCCTCATGTGATCGTGTTCGCCTCGTCCCTGGCCGACAAGGAAGCCCTGCGGTCTCTGCTGGCCAGCGGCGTGCTGATCTGCTGTGAGCCGGATATAGACCGTCTCTACGGGGCCGATTTGTTGAAGCATCTGCCGCACGTTCCCAACGCCTCGCCCCCCGCCGACCAGCCGATGCCTTACTGGATGTGCGACATGTGCAACCCCGAGGGCCTGGTCGTTGGACAGATCATCGAACATGCTCGCACGGGTGAGAAAATCTGCCGCCTTCGCGTGGCCAACATTCATCGCGCCCAAGAGTTTCTCACCGACGCCGGCGGCAGCGAAGCCGATCTGGCCATGCTGGCCAAGGCCTCCGATGTCGCCCAGGAAAATCCCTGGGATCAGGTCCCGCTGGTGGTCCGCCAACGGCTTGAGCAGTGGTTCAAGGCCGAGCCCGACGAGCATTTCATCGCCTACGTTCCCGACCGCGATCTGTCACGGACCGAAGAAGGCATGGCCGGGCTGGTCGTCTCCGACCGGCGCGTCGTCTATCACTCGCACCTGCGCCACAAAGAGGCGCCCAACACCGAGCCGATCGAACTGGAACTGGCCATGACGCGCGATGAGGGGCTGTTGAAGATCAGGACCGTCCACTGGGCCGTTCGCCGGATAGCCGTCGACCGCGAGGGCGTTCGGCATCTGCGGCGAGCCCTGATGCTGGGGAAGTTCAAAGCCGCCTGGCGATAACGCCTGTGTGTCGTCGTCAGCGCTTGCGCCGGCGCCGGCGGCGTTTTCGTTTGCCCCCGCCGTTTGTCCCCGCCGGGCTCCCACCGGTTGGCCCGGCTGGGCTCCCACCGGTTGGCCCGGCTGGGCCCCCACCGGTTGGCCCGGCGGATTCGCCGCCCGAGTGATCGGGGGCGGACCGTTGCTGCGACGGCTCGGCCCCGGAGGCAGCAGGTTGGCCTTGGGGGCGACGTCGTCGGCGGCGTCTTTTCTTGGGCGGCTGCTTGTCGGCGTCGCCGGTGTCCTTGTCGGCGGCGGGCGCGTCGGCCGGTGGCTTGTCGGGCGCATCTCGCAGAAATCGCCTGTCCGGGCGATGTCTCAGCGGGATCGGCGCGGGCCGCGGGGTCGCGGGAGAGGGGATCTCCGGAGGATCGACGTTGCGCTCGACGATTTCCTCGACGCCGATGACGGTTCGCGACCGGTCCGGCAGCTCCAGTTCGATCAGTTGGGTTAGGATATGCGTCTTGACGACCCGCCCGACCATCTCGGCCGTGCGGACCCAGATGTTCTTGGGAGGCAGGGCCTGGCGCAGCTCCTGATAGCCGGCGTCCTCGTAGCGCAGGCAGCACATCAGGCGGCTGCATCGCCCGGAGATTTTCGACGGGTCGAGCGTGGCCTTTTGGATCTTGGCCATTCGCATCGAGACGGGCTTAAGGTCCTTCAGGAACGTCTGGCAGCAGCACTGCCGCCCGCACCGTTCGAAGTCCCCCACCAGCCTCGCCTCATCCCGCGCGCCGACCTGCCGCATCTCGACCCGCGTTTGGAATTCGCTGGTCAGAAGTTTGACCAATTCACGAAAGTCCACGCGACTTTCGGCGGTGAAGTAGAACACCATCCGCTCCCCGCCCAGCAGATGTTCGATGGTCGTCAGGCGCATCGCCAGGTTGAGCTTGTCGATCTGCTCCTTGCAGAAACGCCTGGCCTGGCGGCAGACCTGCTGAAGCTCATCGGCGTCGGCGACGTCCTGCGAGTTGGCTAGCCTGAGCACCTTGCCCTGACGCTTGAGGGGATAGTCCGGCCCGTTGGCGACCGTGAACTCGGCCACGCGTGCGGGGGTGACGCACGAGCGGCCGCAGGAATCGCCGCATAGAGGCTGGGCGACCTCGCCCAGTTCCACGCCGCGTTCGCTGCGGATGGTCACCTTCGTCCCGGGCGCCGGTGGGGGGTCCAAGCGGTGCTGGAACAGCCCAATATACCGCATCTTGCCGTACCGGACCGCCAGCAACGGACCGGCCTGGGTAATGTCCTGGGCCAGTTGATCGGCGCGGGCCTGTTGCTGACTCGACAGCACGTCCTGGTCGGCCACGTGCGACGGCGCCTCGGGCCGGCCGCGACGCTGCTCGATTCCCTTGGCGGCGGTCGGCAGATCGTATCCACCGCGCGCCCGCGCGGAGAGCGACTCGGCCTCCATCCGCTCCTCAATCGGCGCATCGAAGTCCGGGGTGGGCTCGGTATCGTCCGGGAGTTCTGTCGGCGCGGGGGCGACGGCTTCGTCGGCATCACGCCGCTCGCCAGGCGCCTTGCGCGACGAGGGACGCTCGCTTCGCCGATCCGGACCGCGACGCCCGGCGCGGCGCCGTTCGGACGGTTTGCGTTCGCGTTGCTCGCGGCGGCGGGGTTGGCGCGGTTCCTGCGGCGGCGCCTTGGCCTCGTCCAGGTCGGCGTAGACGCCCAGAGGGCTATCCGTCTGGTCCGGCTGGGCCTGGTCGTCGGCTACCTCCTGGGCGGCCTCGCGGACACGCCGCTCGAAAAGCTCGTCGACGCTCTTGGGTTTTTCGGCCGGTGTGGCGGGTGCGTCGGCCGATTCCCAGGGCGGTATGATCTCGGCGGCCTTATCCGTCTGGTCGGGGGACGTCGCGGGGGCCTTTTCCCAGGGCGGGGTCGGTGTGCGCAGCTTGCCCCCGTTACCGGCTGAGTTCGTCGGCGCCTCGTCGGGCATGGGTGCAACTCCGGATTCACAAATCCGCGGCGGCCCGCGGGGCACAATCGGTTTTCGGGTCCCGGCCCGTCACCGGGTTCCATACGCCTGTCGGCGTCGGTCCGAACGCGACCGGCGGAGCCACACCCGCTTCGACGGCAGCAGCAACTCCACGAAAGCAATTATACCCCAACTGACAGATCAAGTTAAGGGTTTTTCCGGGGAACAACCTTCGCCAGGCCCGGGAGGCCATAGCGGGAGGTCGTGTTGTAAATATTGTTACAAACATAAGTTATACTTTGTATTCCGCATGGTGGCCCCTGGAGTGACTCTGGGAGGCGATTGCGCTTGTCAAGTTAGGCCGGAATGGGATATCTTGAGCAATACCGCCTGCCGTCAAGCGTTAGACGAAACGTGGACCATGGACCCTCAGCAGTTGAAGGCGACGATCGCCGCTGCGAAAGCTGGCACGGACGACGCGTTCGGGCGGCTGCTGGAGGCCTATGGACCGCGACTGTACGGATATTTCTTCCGCGCCACGACGAACCATCATGACGCGGAGGATTTGCTGGGCGAGATGACGCTGAAGCTCGTCCGTCAGTTGAAGAATTATGATGACCGGGGCCGATTCGAGCCCTGGCTGTTCCGGATTGCAGCCAACATGGTTCGCGATCGGATCCGCCGGGCGAAAGTCCGGCCCAAGGCCATCAGCCTGTCTGCCGAAGATAAATATGGGCGTCGCCTGGTGGATTCATTCGGTAGCGACGGCGACCCCGTCGACAGCGGTCTGGTGGCCCAGGAACGGATGCAGCACCTGCGGCGAGCCCTGGACACGCTGGAGGAGACGACGCGCGAGATGGTGCTGCTGAGATACTTCGGCGAATTGAGTTTCAAAGAGTTGGCCGAGATGTTCCACTGTCCGCTGGGCACGGTGCTGGCGAAGGTTCACCGCGGGCTGAAGGCCATGCGGAACGTTATGGGTGAGTCCGATGCAAGTATATGACGCCGACTACGAGCGAATTGGCCGCTGGCTGGACGGCGAGGCCGTCGAGCTGACGGCCGCTGAGCGCGCCGTCGCCGACGAGATTCGCCGCGACGAGCTGCTGCTGGATGCGCCCATCGACGGGCGTGGTCAACATGAGGCGATGGCCCGCGCCCGGCGGCGTCTGTCAGCCGAGCTGGGCAGACCCCGCCGCCGCAAGCTGGTCCTGGCGGCGTTGACGGGCGTCGAGGCCGCCGCGGTCGCCGCGTTGCTGGTGATGGTGTGGACTTTTCATGTCGTCTCCAACGGGAATGGTCCCCCTTCGATCATGTCGCTGGAGACGTTCGTCCAGGTCACCGGCCAGACCGACGGGCCGGAAGAAATGGACCTGATCGAAGATGAACTCGACCGTCTGCGGGCCGAGATGCTTGTCGAACTTCCCGAAGACGATAGCGATGCCGCGCTCGAGGACCTCCAGGAACAACTGGACGAACTTTGGCTGGATGGGCCGCCTGATATCTGGGCAGAAAGCTGATGACACGTCTGCAGAGAACGCACCATCGAGGTGAAACCATGTTTCAACGCACGTCCGCAGTGATCGCTTCGGTCGTTCTGACGGTCTTGGCCGTCGCGATGGCCGAGCCACCGGCTGACCCGCCTGCCGCCGAGCCAACGGACCCGCCCGCGGCGACCACCCAACCCGCCGGGCCCGCCGAAGGCGCAGCGGTCGAACCGGCCGAGCCGAGCACCAGGCCGCACGTCCACAGGCCGGTGAAGCCCCTGACGGCCGAACAGGAAAAGGAACTGCTCGAATCCGTCCAGCGGCGTTTCCCGCGGCGCTACAAGGAACTCACGCAGCTGCGCAAGGACAACCCCGAGCGCTACCAGCGCGTCCTGGCGCGGATGTGGCGGTGGCACGAGCGGTGGAAGTACCTGCCCGAAGAGGCCCGCAAGGCGGCCGTCCATCGTGACGAGATGAAGATTCAGGCCTACCATTTGGTCCGAACGTGGCGACAGACCAGCGATCGCCGGAAGAAACGTCAGATCGAAAGGAAGCTTCGCAAGGTCCTGATCGAGAAGTTCAACGCCGAACAGGAACTTCGTGAGAAGCGCCTGGCGGCGATGCAGCGGGAGATCCAGACCCTGCGCAAGGAAAACGCCGAGCGGGCGAAGAAGCGCGACCAGATCGTTCGCGAGCATTTGCGGCGAATGCTGCTGGCCGACGGCCCCGACGACGGTCGCGGCCACCCCGGCAGGTCTGACAGGCCGCCCGGGGACAGCCCTCCCCCAGCGGGATCGCCCGCGCCGACCACTCAGCCGGCTGAGCCCCTTCCGGCGGCCGACGAGTGATGACGGCCCATCGGCCTGATCCGCCCGGCCCGCCCGCTGATGGCGACGCCTTCGGCAGCGATGTCGTCGACCGCGTTCGCGCCGCCGGCGGCATGTGGGCCCTGCCCGGCGGCGAGCTTCGCATGCCGCGGGTGTTTGGGTTCTGCCGTGGTGTCACGCGGGCGCTGAGCATGCTCCAGGAGGCCGTCGCCGCCGACCGCGAGGACCCCGGGCATCTCTATCTGCTCGGCGAAATCATCCACAACCCCTGGGTCAACGCCTACGTCCAGCAGTGCGGCGTTCGCATTCTCACGGGCGAGTCGCTGGCCAACCCCGAGACCGTCCTGACGGCCCGCGACGTGGCCGTCATCCCCGCCTTCGGCGTGCCCCTTCAGATCCAGCGCCATCTCGAGATGATCGGGTGTCGGATCGTCGACACCTCCTGCGGCGACGTGCGCCGCCTGTGGGCCTGGGCGACGCGGGCGGTCGGTGACGGCTACGGGATCGTGATCTTCGGTCGCGACGCACACGATGAGACCATTGTTACCAAAAGTCGCCTGGAAAGCGCCGGCGGGCGCTACGTTGTCGTCGGCGATCTCGATCAGACGCGGCGCCTCTGCGAGTTGATCGCCACCGACGCCGGCAGCGGGGCGTTCGGCCGGGCGTTTACGCCGCCGGCGACGAATGCCCGCTCTGCCGCGCCGTTCGCGCGGATCGCGCAGGTCAGCCAGACCACCATGCTCTACGACCAGACGATCGAGGTCCGCCGCCTGCTGCACGAAGCGCTCGTGGCCCGCTACGGCGCCGCCGAGGCCGACGAGCGGCTGATATTCGAGCCGACCGTCTGCCGGGCCACCCAGGACCGCCAGGCCTCCGCGATCGACCTGTGCCGATCCGGCGTCGATCTGGTCGTGGTCGTCGGCGGATACGGATCGTCCAACACGCGTCACCTGTTCGAACTGGCCGCCCAGCACACCCCCGCCTGGTTCATCGAGGATGCCGATTCGATCCGCTCGGCGGAGGAGATCCTGGCCCTGGACGCCGCCGCCAACAAGCCGGAGATCGCCCGCGACTGGCTGCCGGTGAAGCGCCCTGTCCGCATCGGCGTCCTCGCCGGCGCCTCCAGCCCGGAAGTCGTCGTCGGCCAAGTCCTCCAACGCCTGGCCGAACTGCTCGGCTGACCCCAGCCATTACTGGAAAGGATCGCACGACTCGGCCATGGGCAATTGCCGATCGAAAACCAATCAGACGTCGAGGTTCTTGACCTCCAGGGCGTGGGTCTCGATGAAGTTTCGCCGCAGGCCGACGTCCTCGCCCATCAGCAGGGAAAATATCCGTTCGGTCTCCTCGGCCTCATCGATCCTGACCTGCAGCAGAACGCGGCGCTCGGGGTCCATGGTCGTCTCCCAGAGCTGGTCGGCGTTCATTTCGCCCAGGCCCTTGAAGCGCTTGATGTCCATGCCCTGCCGCCCGATCTGGTGGACCCCGGGGGCGATCTCGGCGACGTTGGCCGCCGGGAACTCCTGCCCGTCGCTGATCAGCACGTACTTGGCCGGCGGCAGTTCGCCCGTGACGGTCTCCTCACGCCGCAGGAAATACTCGCCCACGTCAACGCCGCGCTTGGCCAGTGAGGCGATGAGCTTCTCGATATCTCGGACCTCGTGCAGCTCGGCGCGCTTCTGGATCCGCGTCGTCGGCTGCGCCGAGCCATTGTTGCCGTTGCCGTTTTCGTCCTCGCCGTCGACGAGGGCGTCGGCGTTCTGGGCTAGCAATTCGTCGTAGGCATCCTGTCCGTAACAGAAGTGGTTCTTCCCTTCAATCACGACCCAGTGGGTGGGCAGCTTGCCGTCTTTGCGCCGGGCCATGAACGGCTCGAACAGCAGCCCGCGGCGCTCAAGGATGCGGACCTTGTCGGCCAGTTCCGTCAACAGGTCGACGAGTTCGGCCATCTTCGCGCCCGAGAAGGTGGCGATGGTTTTGGCTTGCTCGCCCGACAGGTCGCGAATCTCCAGCGTTGTGTCCTTCAGGCCCAGGGCCGTCAGCGTGTTGCGAAGCTCAGCCTCGTTGAGGACGTATTGCTTGTCCTTCTTGCGAGTCACCAGGAACAGCGGAGGCTGGGCGATGTATATCCGCCCATTCAGGATCAGATCCTTCATGTACCGATAGAAGAACGTCAGCAGCAGTGTGCGGATGTGGCTGCCGTCGACGTCGGCATCGGTCATGATGATAATCTTGCCGTAGCGGACCTTGGTGGCGTCGAACTCGTCGGCGCCGATCCCGCACCCCAGCGCCGAGATGATGGTCTGAATCTCGTTGAAGTTGAGGATCTTGTCGAGGCGGGCCTTTTCGACGTTGAGAATCTTTCCCTTCAGCGGCAGGATCGCCTGAGTGGCCGAATTTCGCCCCTGCTTGGCCGGCCCGCCGGCCGAATCGCCCTCGACCAGGAACACCTCCGTCGATTCGACGTCCTTGGACCGGCAGTCGGCGAGCTTGCCCGGCAGCGATCCGCTGGCCAGCACCCCTTTGCGACGGGTCAGGTCGCGGGCCTTGCGGGCGGCCTCGCGGGCCTGCATCGCCTGGAGGCCCTTGTTGACGATCCGCTTGGCCTCGGTGGGGTGCTCTTCCATCCAGGCCGACAACTGCTCGTTGACCACCTGCGTGACGAAACTCTCGACCTCGCTGTTGCCGAGCTTGGTTTTGGTCTGGCCCTCGAACTGCGGCTCGGGCACGAGCACCGAGATCACGGCCGTCAGGCCCTCGCGTAGATCGTCGCCGGAGGGGACCGACGCCTTGTCCTTCTTGATCAGGTCGGCCTTGCGTGCGTAATAATTGAGGGTGCGGGTCAGGGCGCTCTTGAATCCCGATAGGTGCGTCCCGCCTTCCAGCGTGTTGATGTTGTTGGCGAACGAGAAGATCGTCTCGGCGTAGCCGTCGGTGATCTGCAGGACGATGTCGACGACAAGGTTGGTGGTCTCGTCCTCTTTGTGCAGGACGATGGGCCGATGCAGCGGGCTCTTGCCCTCGGTGAGGTGCGCGACAAACGTCAGCAGGCCCTTGTTGTATTGGAAAACATCTTCCTTGTCGGTCCGCTCGTCGGTGATCTTGATCCGCAGACCTTCGTTGAGGTAGGCCAGTTCGCGCAGGCGGCCGGCCAGCGACTCGTAGCGGAAGGCGGGCTCGGGGAATATCTCCGGGTCCGCCTTGAAGGTCACCTTCGTGCCCGATCGCTTGCGCGTGCCGATCTTCTTGAGCTCGCTTTTCTTGATCCCGCGCGCGAAGGACATCGTGTAGACCTCCCCGTCGCGGCAGACCTCCACCTCCATCCATTCGCTCAGCGCGTTGACCACCGACGCGCCCACACCGTGCAGGCCGCCGGAGACCTTGTAGGCCTGATGGTCGAACTTGCCACCGGCGTGCAGGTGGCAGAACACGAGCTCCAGCGTCGAGATGCCCTCGGTCGGATGTGGACCGACCGGAATGCCGACGCCATCGTCGGTGATGCTGACGGACTCGTCGGGATGGATGACCAGAGAGATCGAACTGCATCGACCGACCATCGCTTCGTCGATGGCGTTGTCGACGATCTCCCAAGCCAGGTGGTGCAACCCCCGCTGCGTCGTGTCGCCGATGTACATGCCCGGGCGTTTGCGAACCGCCTCCAGGCCGCGCAGCACCTTGATGACCGTCTCGTCATAGACGCCCTGAACCGGGGACTTCTTTGAGCTTGCAGCCTTTTCCGTGGCGCTTTTCGTCGTTCCGTCAGCCATGAGTGAATGCGTTCCTCTACCAAAAACCTTGCCCATCCCACCCGACAAAGGGCGAAAAATGCGCATCCTTATTTTCGCAAAATATCGAGCGAAATACCAACAAAATTCGCTCAAAACCCAGCGGCAACAGTCACTGTAACGCCCTTTGAAACCCGATGTTGCGCCTCGGCATTTCGTCCACTCGTCAGCGGTCAGCCCAGCGACTCGATTTGCTGGACGATCGCGTCGGCTGTGTGCGTTTCGCCCGCCGACCGGGCCAGGTCGAGGGCCTTTTGAAACTGCTCGCGCGCCGCGTCCAGCCGACCCGCCGACCGCGCGCACTTGCCCGCCTCGACATACGCGGGAATGTAACCGGCGTCCAGTTCGTTGCACCGCGCGAACGCCGCCAGCGCCTCATCCGCTCGGCCAGCGGCCGCACACTCCATCGCCAAAGAGTAATTCAGGAACAGATCGTCGGGGTCCTTGGTCAGCAGGGCGCGAATGGATTCGATGCGGTCGCTCATGGCTGTTGCCGCCGGGTGCGGGTCGGACGTATTCTATACGCCACTCGGCGAGTTTGGAAAGGCAGGCGCCCGATGAACGACAAGATCTACACGAAGGCCGGCGATGACGGGTGGACGCGCAGCCTCGGCGACCAGGCCGTTCGCAAGAGCGACGCGCTGATGGAAGCGATGGGGACGCTGGACGAACTCAACAGCCACGTCGGCTCGTGCCTGTCGGCGGTCGGACATCACGATTCGATCGACCAAACGCTCAGGGCGGTGCAGACGGACTTGTTGGCTATCGGTTCGATGCTGGCCGCCGGCGGCGGGGTCACAATCAGGGCCGTTCGCATCGAGGTCGAATCCGTCGACCGGCTGGAGGCCGCCATCGACGCCGCCAGCCAGCGCGTGGCGCCACTGACGCAGTTCGTCACCCCCGGCGGGGTGGAATTGGCCTCACGCCTGCACATCACGCGTACCGTCTGTCGCCGCAGCGAACGCCGCATCGTGGCCGCCGGCGACGGCGGGGGCGACGTGCCGCCGGTGGTGCTGCAGTACGTCAACCGCCTCGGCGATTTGCTCTTTGCGCTCGCCCGGCTGGCCAATGAATCCGCCGGGACGGCCGAACGACGGTGGGAGCGATAAGCGTGCAGACCGATTGGCCGTACCTGACCGCCGATCTGCCCGGCATCGGCGGGCGCGTCAAGAGTTGCGTCGAAGACTTTCGCGTCGACGAGATCCCGCTGTACGCCGCCTGTGGCGAAGGCACGCACGTGTATGTTCAGATCCGCAAGGCCGGCATCCCCACGCCGGTGGCCGTCGAGCGGATCGCCCGATACATGAACACCCGCCCGTCGGAGATCGGCGTCGCCGGCCTGAAGGACGCCCAGGCCGTCGCGACCCAGTGGCTGAGCCTCGAACACGCCGACCCCGACGCGCTGGCCGGCTACCGCGACGGCCAAATGCAGGTCCTGACCGTCACACGCCACACGAACAAGCTTCGCCCCGGGCATCTGGAGGGCAATCGTTTCGCGATCCGCATCCGTAACGTCGGCGGCAGCGCCTTGCCGGCGGCCGAGGCGGTTCTCGAGACGCTCACCCGCCGCGGCGTGGGGAATTATTTTGGCCACCAGCGATTCGGCATGCGGATGGACACCCACCTGCTCGGCGCGGCGCTGGTGCGCGACGATCTGGACGAGTTTCTGGCGCTATACCTCGGCAGGCCCGCCCCCGACGACCCGCCCGACTGCCGGGGCGCCCGCGAGGCGTTCGATGCGGGCGATCTCGAGGGGGCCCTGAAGCATTGGCCCAGGCACTACGGCAACGAGCGGCGGGCGCTGTCGGCCTTCAAGCGCCGACACAAGGCGACGGCTGCGGTGGCCGCGGTCGACAAACGCATGAGACGGCTGTTCGTATCGGCCTGTCAGAGCGCTATCTTCAACGACGTTGTCGCCGCGCGGATCGACACGATCGACCGCGTCTTCGTCGGCGACCTGGCGAAGAAGACCGACACCGGCGGCGTCTTTTCGGTCGAGGATGTCGAGGTCGACCAGCCCCGCGCCGACGCCCTGCAGATCAGCCCGACCGGTCCCATCGTCGGCACTCGCTGCGACCTGGCCGAAGGGCGGCCGGGCGAGATCGAGCGCCGCGCAATCGATGCGAGCGGGCTGACGTTGGAGCTATTCACGAAGGTCGGGCGACTCAAGCTCAAGGGCGCCCGCCGGCCTCTGCGGTTCCTGCTGGGCGACCCATCGGCAACAGCCGGCCGGGACGACCGCGGGGAGTTCGTCGAACTTCGATTCACCGCCCCGTCGGGCTGCTACGCGACGGTCGCCGTGCGAGAAATCACCAAGACAGGCGCGTTATAGCCGCCCCCATCTGCCATCGGACAGACGCCCATAGCGCGCGGAGGCGGGGACGTCGTGGTCTTACCGGTTGCCCCCACCTGAGTCCGGCATATCAGAACCCGACCATCGCGACCGGCCGATACCTCATGTGCTGAGGTATGCTTCCGCTGGACCGAGGACCCCTTTGCCAAGACCGGCAAGCACGCCTCCGCGGAGCCGACGCATTGGACAGCGACCGTTCAGCACCTGCCTGCCGCAGGCAGGTTCGACATTCGACATTCGGCATTCGGCATTGGGATGCCCCCAGCCGGCTGTTGCCGCAACACGGACTTACGCAAGGCCGCTTTTAGCCGCCCTTGACCCAGTTGGGGCCCTTGGGCTTCTTGGGTCGACTGCTGCGGGACCGTTTGCCCGGCATGGAGATCGTGGTCTCGCGGGCGGCCTCCTCGGCCTCTTTCATCCGGATGTGGCGGCGGACGAGGTAGGAATCCAACAGCCCCGCGGCGGTGGAGGCCATGATGTAGAGCGTCAGGCCCGACGGCGCCGCGTAGAAGAACACCAGCATCATGCCCGGCATGAGATAGCGCATCATTTTCTGCTGCTGTTTGGCCTTGTCGTCGGCGGCCGCCTGCGACATCTGCGGGCTGAACTTGGTCTGGAAGAACATCGCCACCGTCAGCAGGATCGGCAGCAGGTTAAAGCTCGTGCCGATCAGGAAAACAGGAGTGCTCCAGCTGATCAGGGCATCCGGGGCGGCCAGGTCGGTAATCCACACCGGCAGCAGGCCCGCGTGGCGAAGGTCGATCGACGCGCTGATGCCGGTGTACAGGGCGATCCAGATCGGCATCTGCAGGAACATCGGCAGGCAGCCCAGCAGCGGGGTAGCGCCCTGCTCGCGGTAGAGCTTCATCATCTCCTTGTTGAGTGTGTCCTTGTCGTCGGCGTACTTCTCCTTGAGCTTCTGCATCTGTGGGTTGATCTTCTGCATCTTGAGCATGGAGACCTGGCTCTTCTTGGTCAGCGGATGCAGCAGCAGGCGAACGATGAACACCAACGCAAAGATTGCCAGCCCGTAGTTGCCGAGCGTCACGTGCGACAGCATCTTCAGCAGCCACATCACCCGAAACGCCAGCCACGCCGACGTGATGAAACACCCGCCGAAGTCGATCGTGTCGAGGTAACCCAACTGCTCGTAGCTCTGGCGGAACAGGGGGTCCTTTTCGTTCGAGAAGATACCCCGGTCCTTGGGCCCGGCGAACAGGTCCAGCGTGATCCGGCGCGTGCTGCGAGGGGCCAGGGCGACGCCCCACACATCGACGCCGGCCTTGTTGCGCTCGGCGCCGATCTGGACCGAGGTGATGTAGGCGGGCGATCCGTCCTCGCGCCGGTTGGCCTCGACATTAAAGTTTGCCGCCCACTTGGGTGCGTCGAGTCGGTCATCGGTCTGGGACTTCAGGTGCAGAAGCGTCGCGAAGTATTTGTTCGTCGCACCCACCCAGACGACGGGGTCGGCCTCATCGGAGGTGCCCGGGATCGGGCGTCGCTTGTCGACGGGGGCCTCGCTGCGGGCCTTGAGTTTCTTGTCGATCGTGCCGGCCTTGTCGAGCTTGACCTGGACGAGGCGATCCTTGCCGACGATTCGGCCGTAGGCGATGAAGCGGTTATCGGCGCGGACGCCCTCACGCTGCAGCCAGGTCGGGCCGATGGCGCCGGTGAGGACCTGCAACGGCTCGTCGGAGAGATTCTCCAGACGGCAGGAAACGCCAATGGTGTAGTTTTCTTGCTCAACGTGGAACGTTTTGTGGACTCGCAGGACGTCCTGGCCGTCATAGCGCAGCGTGTAGGTGAAGGTGGCGTGGGTGGGGGTGGTTTCGGTCAGAGCCCATCGCTTGCGGTGCAGGCTGGCCAGGCGGATCTCAACGGGCTGGCCGTTAGCATCCGTTCGGCCCACGATGCGGACCCACAGACGGCGCGTCGCCAGCGGGACCAGCCGGTCGCTCCCGGCAGCGACCGGGGTCAGCAGCGTGTAGTGGCCCTTGTATTTGTCGGGGTCTTTCAGGCGGGCGGTCTCGTAGTTGTCGGGGTTGCTGGCGTAGAGCTGCTTGTCCTCGACGGTCACGAAATGGTCGGCCAACTGGACGCCGAGGATGCCGGCCCCCTCGTTGGTCAACTCGACGCGGAACATAAAGCCCGACCCGTGGGCGACCGAGCCGATCGAGACGGTCTCGACGGGCTGGTCCTGCGACGTGGGCAACCCGGACCACGGCTGGGCGGCCTTTGGCGGCGCCGCACTTTCGGCAGCAGCGGCTGCGGGTTCGGGCTTCTCGACGGGCGGCTTGGGGGCGGGCGCGTCGGCCGGCGGCGCAGGCAGCGCGGCGACTTCGACGGGCGGCTTGGCGGCTGGGTCGGCAGGCTGGGTGGCCGGCTGCGTTGCCGGTTGCGTCGCCGCGGGCTGTTGGGCCTGCCTGTCCTTCTGGGTGAACCAAAACAGGCCGACAACGAACACTGTGGTCAGCGCCACCATGATGATCAGACGTTTGGGGTCCACAACGGCTCCTTATCGCCCTTCGCGCAGGCGAAAGCCCAGATAGTCGTCCAACTCGGGGATCGGCAGGACTTTCTCGATGACGGCTTCGTAGTCGTAGGGCACGCGGATGAACCGCACCGCGTCCGGCTCGTACAGCACGTAGCTGGCGCGGTTGTCGCGGTCTCGCGGCTGGCCGACCGATCCGACGTTGATCAACGCCTTGTGGTTCGGGTCGATCTCGTAGACGTACTCGAGTTCTTCAGGGGTGTAGAAATCGGGTGTCTCGACGAACACGCCGGGCACGTGCGTGTGCCCCACGAAGCACAGGTGGTCGAACCGGTCGAATAGGCCCTGCAGCTTCGAGGCGTTGTTGTAGACGTCGTCGGGGAAGATGTATTCGTTAACGGGGCGGCGCGGGCTGCCGTGCACGAACACCGTCGGGCTGGCGTCGGCCTGGCCGTTGCCCTTGACGTGCCGCATCTCCAGCGCGCCCAGAAACTCCCACCACGCGCTGCGATTGGCGTCGCTGGATTCGGTCTCGATCTGCTGGCGTGTCCAGAAGGCGGCGGCTTCGGCGCCGACGTTGAAGTTCTCCGGCTCGTACAGCACGGCGAAGTCGTGGTTGCCCAGCAACGTCACCGACGCGTGCTTGCGGATGAGCTCGAGGCACTCGCACGGCTCGGGCCCGTAGCCGATCACGTCGCCCAGGCAGACGATGCTCTCGACATCGCGAGCGGCGATGTCGTCCAGGACCGCCTGCAGGGCCTCCATGTTGGCATGAATGTCACTGATGATGGCTAGCATGCGAAAATCTCTCGACACGGCAGGGCTATGCTATCTCCACGGCAACGGTAGTGTCAAATGCCTTTGGCATGGGCCGCCCGGCGCAACTAGAATCGCCCGGGCCATGAGCGACGAAATTTCCATCGCGATCGAGACATCCTGCCGCGAAGGTGGGGTGGCTTTGGGCGTCGGCGACCGGCTGGCGGGGCGGATCGACTTCGACGCCTCGCGCCGACACGCGGCTCAACTGATCGTGCAGTTGGACGATCTGCTCGGCCGGGCGGGCCTCAAGCCCGGGCAATTGCAGCACGTGTATGTCTCGGCCGGACCAGGAGGATTTACGGGGCTGCGCGTGGGGATCACGGTCGCGCGGATGCTGGGCGAGCTGGTGGCGGGCCTGGAGTGCGCAGCCGTGCCGACGGCCTGGGCCGTCGCCGAGAATCTTCACAACCGGCCTTGGGAGCGACTGGCCGTCATCCTGGACGCCGGGGAGGGCGAGGCGATCGCGACGACCTTCACCCGCCGCGACGGCCAACCCGTCGCCGACGAGCCCGCCGGGCCCATGCCGACGGCTGCGCTGGCCGAGCGATTGCCCCGGCCAATTCTGCTCACGGGCGAAGGGTTGTGGTATCATGATATAGCAGGTGACGGGATCGAGCTGGCTGACCCCGCCTTGCGATTGGCGACCGCCGAGGGCGTGTGGCGCGTCGGACGGCGGCTGGCCGGGCTGGGCGCCTTCACGACGCCCAATCACCTGCTGCCGATCTATGCCCGCCCGCTGCGGGTCCAGCGGCCCGGCGGCGACCAACAGACAACGTGATCATGTTGAACAACCAACGGATGCATTTCGAAAGGGGCTGCCCATGATCTGCACCGAACCGCAGTTCTCGATCTTCCTGATCAACAAGCCCGGCGTGTTGGCCGCCATCACCTCCGCCCTGGCCAAGGAGCGCATCAACATCACCGCCCTGAGCATGATGGATTCCGTCGAGCTCGGCGTGCTGCGGATCGTCTGCGACGACCCGGCCCGCGTGCGGAAACTGCTGAACAAGACGCACGATCACTGGACGGAGGCCAAGGTGCTGTTGATGGAGATGGACAACCGTCCCGGCGTCTTCGCCCGCGCCGCCCGCAAGCTGGCCGAGGCGCATGTCTCCATCGCCTACGCCTACACCACCGGCGGCAGCGAGGGCAGAACGCGAGCGGTGTTCAAGGTCGCCGACATGAAGAAGGCCTTCAAGGTCCTCTCGGAACTCGGGGCTACCAAGAAACGCACCGCCAAGTCGACCCGAAAGACCCGCACGGGCCAAAAAGGCCGGTCGAAGTAAAAAGGGGACGGAGCACTAATTAGCAACCCAAGACCAGACGCACGGGGGCGAGCACATGGCTAATTAGTGCTCCGTCCCCTTTTTAGTTCGGGCCGTCAGAATCCCGCGCCGTTGTCTTGGGCGGCTTCGCGGGCGGCCTGGGTCCGCTCCAAGAGCTCCTGGAAATCGGCCATATCAAGCCAGGTGACCGAGCCGTCTACCCGCGCGACGTTCGTGCCCCGATGGCCGTAATACTCGGGTTTCTCATAGGCCATGATCAATCCGCTGTCCATCGATAAATGCGGCTTGAGGTAGATGAACCCCACGTCGCCCATCAACACGCCGTTGACCATTTGCACCTGGCCGGGACTGTGCGAACTCTTGAGGGCGTGTGGCATGATCAGGCCCTCCTCGATTAGGGCCTCGAAATTCTCAGGAAACTCGTTGTCGTGCATGGCCGCGTACATAGCCGCAGCGCTGCCGATGGCGTGGAGGTTGGCACTGGAGACGGCTTCCTTTGCCTTCCCCCGGGCCCGGCTCATGGTCGGGAGCATTGCTGTGCTGGCGGCGCCGACTGTGTTCAGCGCTGTCAGCGCGCCGACGATGGGCACCGAGCCGTACCACTCCCACGTGATGCCGCCATCGTCGGCGGAGACGGCCTGCATCTCCGGCTGGAGATACCTTTCGATACTGGTCAGCGGGGGCAGCCAGTGCTGCTCGAGGTTAACGACCCCGAAGCGCCGCCCCGCGCCGGCCCCTGTCGTCCACCCGATCAAGGCGAAGTTATATACCTGGCGAAGTATCTTGGGCGTGTTGGTGTAGACCAGCGAACACGGGCGCGCGGCGAGTTTGGCGCGGAGCGTGCGGAACTGCGGCGTGCTCGTCAGCGACGTCACCGGCCCGCGCTGCAGCACGGCGGCGATGACCTGCGGATACAGTGCCATGTAAAGCCGATCGCCGTGGACGGCCCAGGCGGGGGCAACCGGCATCGGTATCCAGGGCCTCTCGCTTCGCCGGCCCGGCGCGCGGCGGACGTAGCGAATGTCCGTATCGCCGATGCGCATCGTGGCGAGGACCGGGTCGGCGTCGTCGATCTCCTCGACCTCACCGACCTCGTCGGGGGCAGCGGGGGCAACGGCCGCCGGGGCCGAGCCGTCATCGGAGGCCGGGTCGGGCCGGCCTTCCAGACGCCGCTCGAGCTTATCGATCAGGTCGCCCAGCTTGGCCGCATCGGCGATCTCCACCGACAGCACCGTGCCCGTGAGGAACCCGCCCTGGGACGGGGCGCTGACCATCATCCATGTCTGGCCGACCGCGCCCAGCAAGTCCTCGCGGATCGAGAACCCAAGCATTGTCTCCATCATCGCCAGTTGCTCAGTGATGGCCTCGCTGGGCTTCTCGCCGTCCGGCATTGAGGGGAACGCCTCCGAACGCCGCAGGAGCTCGTCGTAGACCTTCTCAATCGGCAGCTTCATGATGGACACATAGTCGGCGTCGGCAGGCACGTCGGCCAGGTCGGCCTCGGTGATCGGATCGCCGGTGTAAATCGTCAAGAGCCCATGGTGAGGCCCCGGTGTGAACAGCCGCATCTTCGCGTGCAGCGCGTCGCCGTCGACGCTTATCGCCCCAGCCACGACGGTGGCCTGGTCCATGCCGACGGCCTCCCAGACCGGGCCGACCATGGAGGCAATGTAATAGGCGGGCGACATCCCAGATGCCATCTGTGTCGTCGGTTCCTCGGCCCCCTCTGGCGTCTCTGGCGGGGGCGGCAGGAAGGTCTGGACCGTCGCCCGTATCCGCTCGATGTCCAGGTACACAGCAAGCTGAACGTCCGCGCCGGCGACATCCTTCATATGGGTCAGGAATTTTGGGTTGCGGGCCAGCGACGCCTCAGCCGCTAGGGCCGCGAGCGTCTCGAGCGTCTTGTCGCCCAACGTGACCATCAGCGTCTCGCCCACGTAGGCCAGCATCACCGGCCCAATGGGCGTCATCAGCATCCGAGCGGGGAGCTCGCCGACGGTCGTCTGTTCCAGCGGGACCTCGCCGGTCTCAAGTAGTGCGTCAAGATGCTGGGCGAACGTATCGCGCTGCTGGCCGAGGTCGATCATCAGCACCGCCGAAATATCGAACGGCGCCGGCGGCGGGCCGGTCGGCTGGGTGGCCTCATTGCCCTCTGGCGGCGAGGCCGGCGGGCTGACGTCGATCAGCGCAATGGCGACCGGGCGCCGCCAGACGATGTCGGCCATTGCCCAGACGTGCTCGAAGGACGCCTTTTCGTCGGCGTGACTGGCGTTCTCGAGAATCAGTCCGTAGATCGACCGCAGCAGCGCCGCCGATTGATCGGACTTGAGCAGTTGGCCCAGCAGCGCCTGGTTGAAGGCCGGGTTCTGCCCGGCCCAGCCAGCGTAGAGCAGCGTGTTGGCCGGCAGACGGTCGGCCAGCGGCGCCGGGCCCTGAGCCGTTGCCGCCGATGCGAGAAGTAAGACACACAGGAATGTGAGGATCGATCGTCGCTTCATGGAACTATTCTCCTTACTTTCACCCGGCCGATGACGGCCGGAAAGGTGCCCTGCGCCTGGCCCACGGGCCTTATCCTACAGTCCTGCCGCGACCTCGGCCAGAAAAATCCCCCTGGTGTGCGCGCCCGGGGAACGCCTACAATGAGGCGATGAAATCACTGATATGGATTGCCTTTGCGGCGCTGTGGGTGACGGCAGTCGGATGCGAGGGCCCGGAGGAAATTTCTCCGGCGACCTCGATGATCGTGCAGGCCCAGCGGACGACGTGGCAAAGCCCGTTCGGCCCGGGCGAGCAGATTCGCTCGACCAACTATCGGATATTCATGACCACGCGAAACACGGCGCTCCGCCAAAACCTTCCGGGCTTTATGGAGGCCGCTTACAGCCACTACGTCGAGCTCACCGGCCTGCCGCGCGCCAACGGCACGCAGCGACTGGACCTGTATGTCCTGGCCGACCGTCAGCAGTGGGCCCATCTGACCAAGCACCATTTCGGCGAGCAGCAAAGCAAGGTGTACCTGCAACTGCAGGCGGGGGGATACATGTCCGACGGCGTGTGCGTGCTGTGGGATATCCGCGTCGTGCCGACGTTGTCGGTGGCGTCGCACGAGGGGCTGCACCAGTTCTTTCACCACCGCCTCAAGGACCGCATTCCCATGTGGGCCGAGGAGGGCCTCTGCAGCAACGCCGAGGGGTTCGAACTGCTCGGCAATGCCGTGCGGTTCACGCCGGCTAATAATCCCTCGCGGTTCACCACGTTGCGAAACACACTGGGCAACGGCCATTGGACCCCGCTGGAAAAACTCCTGCCGATGGACGCCGGCGATGCCATCAGCCGCCACCCCAGCAAGGCCATCGGCTACTACGCGCAGGTCTGGTCGCTGATTCTGTTCATTCGCAGCAACCCGGCGTATCGCGAAGGCTTTCAGCAGATGCTGCACGACGCCCAGGACGGCAAACTGGTGACGGTGCTGGGCATGCACCTGCCCGTCCGCAGCGGGCGACGATACAACCGGACCATTTCCGTCCCGGCATTTCGCCACTACATCACCAACGATCTGGCGAGTTTCAAAAAGGACTGGCGCCGCTACGCCATGAAGCTGACCAATCTCAGCCAATAGCTGTGGGGGGCGTGGGGGGAAAGGCCTCAATGACGGCCGCCCGGCAAGCCGATTGACCCAAGGGCGCCTTTGCTGATATGATGGCGCGATACGAATCGGCTTCGGCCGACCGACCCCATGGTGGCTGTAGCTCAGTTGGTTAGAGCACCTGGTTGTGGTCCAGGGGGTCGGGGGTTCGAATCCCCTCAGCCACCCGTCTAACAAGCCCCCACAGCGGGGCTTGTTATTGCGCTGTCCCCGCGACAGCGTGGCCGCAGCAGGGAGGGGCGAATCGACACTGCAGCCGGTGTGTTTGGGGGCCGGGCGGGGCTTTGGTATGATAGACGGGAGGGAGTATCGCTCAAAACCATGGACGTTTATCTGGAGACGATGGGCTGTCAGATGAACCGGCTCGATAGCGAGTTGGTCGTCGCTCGTCTGCGCGCGGCCGGTCACGAGATCGTCGCCAGCAGCGCCGACGCGGACGCTGTTCTCTACAACACCTGCTCGGTCCGCATGCACGCCGAGCAGAAGGTCTTCAGCCGTCTCGGGGCCGACGCCCAGCGCAAGGCCGCCGGCAGGAAGCTGATCGTCGGGGTGTTGGGCTGCATGGCCCAGCGTCTGGGGCGACAGCTGCGCAAGCGTTACCCGTGCGTCGATATTGTCTGCGGGCCGGGCCAACTCGCCCGGCTGCCGCAGATGCTGGCGTTCGCCGCCGACGGCCAGCCGGCCATCGCTCTTGACGTCGATCGCAACGATCGGGCGGCCGCCGAAGATGAGAACATCGACTGGATCGATCTTGTCCGCGACGCCGACCGCACGACGTCATCGGCCCAGGCGTTCGTCCGCGTGATGCGGGGGTGTGACCGGTTCTGCACGTACTGCATCGTGCCGTTCGTTCGCGGGGCCGAGGTCAGCCGGCCGGGCGATCACATCGAGCAGGAGGTCCGCCGCCTTGTTGAGGCCGGCAAGAGCGAGATCACACTACTGGGCCAGACCGTCAACCGCTATCGGCATGAAGGCGACGGCCGGTCAACGCGATTCAGCGACCTGCTGGCGCGCCTGTCCGATATCGACGGCCTGCGGCGGCTGCGGTTTGTCACCAGCCATCCGACGGACTTCACCGACGACATCCTGCAGGCGATGGCCGAGTTGCCCAACGTCTGCGAGTACCTGCACTGCCCGGCCCAGAGCGGCTCGGACGCGGTGCTGAAACGCATGAATCGCGGCTATTCGCGCGGCGACTACGACGACCTGATCGATCGGGCGAGGGCGATCGTTCCGGGGGTCAGCATCGCGGGCGATTTCATCGTGGGCTTTCCCGGCGAGACCGACGCCGACCAGCAGGCCTCGGCCGATCTGCTCCGGCGGTGCGGCTACAAGAACGCGTTCATCTTCAAGTACTCCCCGCGCCCGGGCACGCCGGCGGCCAAGCGATTCGATGACGATATCGACGAGCAAACCAAGAAACGCCGCCACGCCGAGTTGCTGGGTGTGCAGGACGAGATCGGCCTGGCCCACCATCGCAGCTACGTCGGCCGGCAGGTCGAGGTGCTGGTGGAAGGGCCCTCCAAGCGGGCGGACAAACAACCCACGCCGCCGCCGGCGGGTCAGACGCAACTGCAGGGCCGAACGCGCGGCGACCACATCGTCGTCTTCGACGGCCCGGAGACCCTCGCCAGCCAATACGTCCACGTCGACGTCACCAATGCGACGGCATTGGCGATGATGGGAAGACTGAAAGCTGAAAGCTGAAAGCTTAAAGCTGAAATAACGACTTCCGCTTCGCAGACGGCTTTCAGTTTCTAGCTTTCAGCTTTCATTCTTCTACTTCGCCAGTGACTCGACGAAATCTCTAATCGGGTCGCCGAGCTGGAAGCGGGCGAAGATCAGCCACAGAATGTTTATGCTGGTGACGATGGTGTAGGCGGTTGTCCCTCTCGGCCATCGCCACAGGCGGATCTTGATCCACCAGGGGGCGGCGCGGACATCGACGAACACCTTGCGCCCGGTCGCTACGCGGTAGGTGTAGCGCATTCGTCGCAGGACGGTAAAGGCCGGCAAGATCGCCTGCTGGGTGATGAAGGCCGGCACGTTGTGGGCCGCTGCGGCAATCAGGATCGCCGCCAGCCGTTCGCCCCGCTGCCAGTAGCCCACCGGGCATGACCCGATGATGGCCTCGGCCCGGGCTCGGGTGTAGGAGATCATGAACGCGTTGAAAAATCCCACTACGCACATCAGCAGGACCGTTATGTTGGCCGGCGACGACCAGACGTAATAGAGCGCGATGCCGACGAAGATCGCAAAGTCGCTGAACCGATCGAGCGTGCTATCGAGGAACGCTCCGAACGTGCTGATGCGGTTGGCCTGGCGGGCGATGGCCCCATCCAGTATGTCGCAGGCCGCCGCCATCACCATCAGCGCCACGGCCACCAGCAGCCAGAGACTCGCTCCCTCGCCCGCCGCCAGCGACCAGGCGAAGGTATCCCCCGCCCCCAGGGCCAATGCGACCCCGGCCAGTCCGGTGATAAAGACCCCCGCGACCGTGACGGCGCTGGGGGAAACGCCGAGACGAATCAGCACAGCCGCCAGCACATCGCGCGCCTTGGCGAAGCCCGAGCCGATCCAGAGAGTCGCCATTACCGGTGGCCGCTCCGCATCGCGTCAGCTCGACGCCTTTCGCTGCGCCTCGTCGCGGGCCTCGGGCGTGTAAACGCCGTTGCCGCACGCGGTGGTGGTGACACGGCCCGGGCGGGCGTGTGCGGCGATGAACTGCTCGACCATCTGGTGTGCGTCGGCGTCGGTGTGTTGCACGGGGGGGTGTTTCATCGCATAGGCGCTGATCGAGTTGATGGGCCCGGCGATTCCCGCGTCTCGCGCCAGGCGGCAGCAACGGATCGCGTCGATCACGACCCCGCCGGAGTTGGGCGAATCTTCCACACTCAGACGAAGCTCAATGTTCATCGGTACGCCGCCGAAGCCGCGTCCCTCCAGGCGGCAGAAGCAGATCTTGTTGTCCTTCTGCCACGCCACGTAGTCGCTCGGGCCGATGTGTACCTGCTCGTCGGGCAGGGGGACGTCGAGTTGGCTTTGGACGGCCTCGGTCTTGGAGATGCGCTTCGAGCCCAGGCGCGCGCGGTTGAGCATGTTCAGGAAATCGGTGTTGCCGCCGGTGTTGAGTTGGTAGGTGGCGTCGATTTTCATGCCGCGCTCGTGCATCAGGCGGGCCAGCACGCGGTGGACGATCGTCGCGCCGATCTGCGCCTTGACGTCGTCGCCGATACAGGGGATACCGGCCCGCTCGAACCGCCGGCCCCACGTTGTGTCGGAAACGATGAACACCGGAATGCAGTTGATCAGGCTCACGCCCGCTTCCAGACAGCATTCGGCGTAGAACTCCGTTGCCCGCTGCGAGCCGACGGGCAGGTAGTTCAGCAGAATCTCCGCGCCCGTTTCCCGCAGCGCGTGGACGACCTGCTTCGCGGTGGCGTCGGGCCGATCGGCGACAACGAATCGCTGGTGCTCGGGGTACTCGGCCATGTGCTCGGCGACGCCGTCGAGTTGATTTCCCATCCGGACGGTCACGTCGTCGTCGGCGAGTTCATCGAAGAACACCTGCGTGTTGTTGGGCGGGGCGAAGATCGCCTCGCACAGCGGGCGGCCCACCTTGCGGGCGTCGATATCGAAGGCGGCAACGACCTTGACGTCGCGGGGGGTATAGCCGGCCAAGACCGGATGCATCAGCCCCAGACCGACCTCGTCGCCGTCGCCGGCCATCTGGTGGCCGTAGTATCCCAATCCCTGAACGAGCGACGACGCGCAGTTGCCGACGCCAACAACGGCAATACGAATCTCGTTCTTGTCCATGGAGCTCTTCCCTGTTCGAAATGCCGACAGCGCAAGACGCCTTGCGTCCGCCGGCGAATATGCTCGTCATCCTCAGACAGCCGAATTGTAGGCGCGCGTTTGCGGTCTCGTCAACAAGCTTTCGCCCCTCGCCCCGGCCGAATGCTTGTGCCGGGCCTCTCGATCGCGCACACTGTTTCGGCCCGTTCGTGGGCTTTCGGACGCCGCGATGACCCAACGCTGGAAACGATCCCTGCTGACCGCACTCCGCTGGGCGGCGATGATGACGGCGCTGGCGGCTGCGGCGCTGTACCTGCTGGCCAGTTGGCAGCCGGCCTCTTATCGTCCGCCCCAACTCACCCAGAGCCAGCAGGAAGCATGGGCCAAGCACTTCGTCCGAGCCAGCCAGGAGTTCTCCAACAAGGGCCAGTGGACCGAACCTTACACGTGGGTCCTGCGGGAAGAGGACCTGAACCACTACCTGGCGTCGATCGACGAGATTGTATTCCTTCAGGCAGGGAGGAAACGAGGCGAGGTGGACAAGGTGCTGGACACCGCCGGGCTGACGGGGCCGGTCGTCAATCTCCGGGACGACGGACTGACGATCATGTTGAAGTCCAACGAGTACGGCAAGGTGCTTTCGGCCGACCTGGAACTGCGCATGACCGATGATGGGCATCTGCGAGTTGTACTGACAGACACGCGCATCGGCCTGCTGCCGGTGCCGCGGCTGGCCGTTCGCTCCCGCTTGCGACAGTTCAAGGCCGCCCTGAAGAAGCGCCTTGACCGGCTGGCCAGGGCCCCCAAACCCGAGCTTCGCGGCAGTCGCAGAGGCATTATTATGCTCAAGCTCATCCAGGTCGAAGAACTGATGGCCTCACTGATCCTGGCCATCGATGAAGAGCCGCTGCCCGTCCATTACATCCGCATCTTCGGCGATCGCCGCGTCCGCCTGCGGGATATCATTATCGAGCCCGGCCAACTCACGCTCGACCTTGTCCCTGTTCTGAGGGGAAAGGATAAGGACGAGGAGAAGGACGACGACTGACGCCTTCTGCTAGCTCACGCGCGTCAGGCGCCACGCATTGCGCTGGGGGTCTTCGCACTGCAGTTCGAACGTGTCCTTCATTTTCGCACCGGCCAGGTCGACGACCCACCGATCCGGCTGCTCGACCGTGCGCTCGTAGGTGCCGATGTCGACGCGGTCCACGCGCCCGCGGTCCTTGTTGACCGGCCCCTCGTATGCCAAGTAGCCCATCCGATGGTCGGCCAGCCGCTTGGCCGGCAGCGATTGCCCCTTCGCCAGCCCGCACGGGTCGGCCGCCAACTGCCACGTCGCCAGCACATCGCCGGTTCGCAGCATCAGGTCGTAGTGCACCGGCCCGTAGCCGCTGTGGCACAGGATGACAAACTCCTCAGGCATACACTCTAATTGTAGTATTCCCTTGCCCCCCCGGGCCAGGGGTGACAGCGGCCGGCGAAGTTGCTAAAATCTGGATTATGAGCGATACCCATCTGGTTTATACCAGCCCGCTCGAGACTCGCTATGCCGGCCGGCAGATGCGAGAGCTGTTCAGCGCCCAGCGGAAGTTCTCCACCTGGCGGCGTCTCTGGCTGGTGCTGGCCGACGCCCAGAAGCAACTCGGGCTGGACATCTCGCAGAAGCAGCTCGACGAGATGGCCGCCCACCTCGACGACATCGACTTCGACAGGGCCGCTGAGCACGAAAAAGCACTCCGCCACGACGTGATGGCCCACGTGCACACCTTCGGCGAGGCGGCCCCGGCGGCCAGACCCATCATCCACCTCGGGGCGACCAGCCAGTTCGTCGTCGACAACACCGACCTGATCCTGATGCGCCAAGGGCTGACGCAGATCGCCGGCCTGCTGGCCAGCACCGTCGACGCGCTGGGCGAGTTCGCCCAGCGGTATCGCGATCTGCCGTGTTTGGCCTTTACGCACTTTCAGCCCGCCCAGTTGACGACCGTCGGCAAGCGGGCGGCCGTGTGGGCGGCCGATTTCACCGCCGACCTGGTGGAGATCGAGCATCGCCTCCAGACTCTGACCTTCCGCGGCGTCAAGGGCACGACCGGCACGCAGGCGAGCTTCTTGGCGCTGTTCGACGGCGACCACAAGAAAGTCGTCAAGCTCGACAAGCTCGTCGCCAAGGCCATGGGGTTCGAGACGACCTGCACCGTGACGGGCCAAACCTACAGCCGCAAGGTCGACGCCGCCATTGCCGCCGCGCTGGCCGGTGTGGGCGCATCGGTCCACAAGTTCGCCAACGACGTCCGCCTGCTCGCCCACCGGCGGGAGTTGGAAGAGCCCTTCGAGTCCACGCAAGTCGGCTCGAGTGCGATGGCCTACAAGCGAAACCCGATGCGGTGCGAGCGGGCGACCGCCCTGGCGCGGTGGTTGATAACGATCTCGGCCAGTCCGCTGTTGACGGCCGCCGAGCAGTGGCTGGAGCGGACGCTGGACGATTCGGCCAACAAGCGGCTGGCGATTCCCGAGGCGTTTCTGACGGCCGACGCGATCGTGCGGATCGTCCTGAACGTCGCGCGAGGGCTCGTCGTTCATCCGGCCGTTATCGAGGCGAACGTTCGGGCCGAGCTGCCGTTCATGGCTACCGAGAACCTTATCATGGCCGCCGTCAAGGCCGGCGGCGACCGCCAGGACCTCCACGAACGGGTCCGCCTGCACAGCCACGCCGCCGCCGATCAGATCAAGGCCGGCCTGGCCAACGATCTGCTCGACCGCCTCAAGGGCGATGATGCCTTCAAGGATATCGACATCGACGCGCTGCTCGACCCGACGGCCTTCATCGGCCGAGCGCCCCAGCAGGTCGACGAGTTCCTCCAACAGGACGTCGAGCCCATTCGCCGCCGCTACGGCGACTCCCTCGGGGCCGACGCCGACCTGAAGGTCTGACGGGTCGCCCAACAGGGAGGGGGATCAGTGGAGGTTGCTCACCCCGCGGACCTTGCTCACCAGCTCCTGGATCGCCGCGTCGCCGGCGGATTCATCCGCATCCGAGAGCACCAGGAGAAATCGCCCGTGACGGGCAACGTCCAGCACCTCGTCCAGCCGGCCGACGGGCACGCCCAGCCCGATCGGCGTCTCCAGAGACGACGCCAGCAGTGTCTCCCGCAACTCGGGCATGTCCAGCAGCGCCTCAGCCGCCGTCGGCTGGCGCGGGTCGTCGACGAAGAACTGTATCAGCGTCCCCGGCGTCTTGGCGACCAAGTCGGTCTGGTACAGGCCGATGGTGTGGTTGTGGTAGAAGCCGCCCCCCGTGCCTGCGAACAATCGAGCGGTGGTGGGTTGTTCGAACTCCAGCGCCATCTCGCGGCTGATGAGCCCGACCGGGTCGCCGTTGATGAAGATCGCCCGGTCCGGAAGCCATGTCGTCCAGACGGCCGTGCCCCAGCCGGGCGGGAAGGGGCGATCGTCGTTGTCATGGAGAAACGCCTCCAGTTGCAGTTGCCAGTCGACGCACCAATCGATCAGGCGATGGACGGCGGGGGGGTCGGTGTACATCTCTTCGAACAGCGCGGTCCCGCGAATGCCGTTGGCGGCGTCCAGCGGCGAGCGGTGCAGGAACGGCAGGACGTGAAAATCCTCATCCCACCGCCGCCACAGGGCCTGGTTGACGTGCAGGGCGAACTGCACCCACTTGTTGTTCGGATCGAATCGAAGCTCGGCGATCCGGTCCCAATCGAGGTTGGGTTCGAGCCAACTGGTCGTGCCGTCATGAAAGGGCTCGCCGCCGGTCATGGCCGCCGCGATGCCGCCGATGCCCCAGTAGACCAGCGCCGTCGGCACGCAATCGTCGTCGAACCGGGCGAGGTTCGGCGCGTTGCAGCGAAACTCCGCGACATACCCCTCGATCAGCCCGTCGATGAAGCCTTCACCCAGCATCGCCTCGGCGCCGCGGTCGAGGAAATTGCGGCACAGGAAGCCTTCCAGATCGCACCCCCGGTCCCACCCCACGCATGTCATCAAGTCGCCGGCGTCCGTGCGCTCATAGAACTCCCGCCAACGCTGCATGCGACGTCGCAGGTCCCGCTTGTAGGATGATGACACCGTCACCTCAACACTCCTCTCTGAAAGCGATCGCGGCGAATCCCTACGCCGTTACCAGGCGGACGAAGGCTTCGCCGCGGCGCTCGTAGTTGTCGAACTGGTCGAAGCTCGCGCAGGCTGGGGAGAGCAGGACGATATCGTCCGCGCTGGCCAACTTACGAGCGTGTTCGACGGCGGCGGCCAGGTCCGGGGCATTTCGGACAATCGGCAGATCGCCGGTGCGGTGGGCCTCGACGGCGGCTGCGATGGCCGGGCCGGTGGGGCCCATTGTTACCACGCCTTTGGCTCGCCCGGCGAGGGCGGCCCCCAGGTTGTCGAAGTCGATCCCCTTGTCACTGCCGCCGACGATGACGATGCAGCCGCGAGGCCCGAACGCCTCCATCGCCACGATCGTCCCGGCCGGCGTGGTGCACTTGGAATCGTTGACGTAGCTCATGCCGTCGCGCCTGACGACGAACTGCAGCCGATGCGGCAGGCCGGAAAAACCCTTCAGCGCTGCCGCCGCCGTATCGCGAGCCACACCGAACTGCCGCGCCGCCGCCCAGGCCGCCTGCGCGTTGGCCTGATTGTGCAGGCCGGGCACGATCAGGTCGAACGGCTCATCCGTCGGGTCGAACCACTCGACTTTTCCCGGCGCCTCGGCCGCCCAATCGCTCATGACCGGGTCGGCCCGGTTCAGCACCAACACGTCGTCGGCGCGCTGGAAGGCGAAGATGTTCTTCTTGGCCGCCGCGTAGGACGCCATGTCGCCGTGACGGTCCAGATGGTTGGGCTGAAGGTTGGTCACCACCGCCACGGTCGGGCTGATGGCGACCTGCGGCAGATCGGCCAGTTGGAAGCTGCTGAGTTCCATCACGACCACGTGGTCAGGCGCGATCGTTTCCAGCGCCTCCAGCAGGCTGCCGCCGATGTTGCCGCCCACGTGCGCCGTGAAGGCGCCGCCTAGGATTTCGCCCGTCATCGCCGTCGTGGTCGACTTGCCCACCGATCCGGTGATGCCGACCACCCGCGCCTCGCATCGCTGAAGCAGCAGATTGATCTCCGTGGTCCGAGCGACGCCGGCGGCTGCGGCGGCCTGGAGGGGGGGCAAATCGGGCGGGACGGCCGGGCTGACGACCAGCAGATCGGCCTCGACAAAGTCCGCCTCGTCGTGGCCGCCCAGATGAAGCTCAACGTCGCAGTCGGCCAGTTGGGCGATCGAATCGGCCAGTGCGGCCCGGTCGGCTTTATCGGAAACGGTCACACTCGCCCCTTGCCCGCACAGCCAGCGAACCGCGCCGATGCCCCCGCCGAAACGCCCCAACCCCACAACCGTCACTCGCCGACCGCGCAGCTGCATCGGCTGCGATGAAGGCTTCGTCGTCATAGCGATTCCAATGGCCCCAGGGTCACCAGGGTTGAAGCCGACAGGTCCCACTGCCGTGTTACCTGGTGGACCTGCTTGCCCGTGACGGCCATCAGGTCCTGCACGTCCTGTTCGAGGGATGTGTAGTGGTGACGATAGAACAGATCGTTGCCGACGCCCATCAGCCGTCGCATGGACGACTCGGCGGCGAGCGTCGCCCCCGAGGCCAGCTTGTTCTTGGCCGCCGTCAGCTCGGCTTCGGTGGGCCCGTCGGCCTGGAAGCGGGCGAACTGGTTGCGAAGAATCTGCAGCACCTCGCCGGCGCGATCCGGATCGCACGAGATGTAGGTGAACATCGCACCCACGCCGTCGAGCCCCTCGTAGATCACGTGGGCCTCATCAGCCAGCGCCGGATCGATCAGCGCGTAGTACAGCCGGCTGTTCGTCACATCGCCCAGAATCGCCGACGCCAGTTCGGCCGCGTAACGCTCGTCGTCCTGCTCCGACGGCGCCGGCGACATCAGCCCCAGGTGCTGGCGCTGGATATTGGCGTCGGTGAGGATTGTCGTCGACTGGTGATCGGGCGAGGGCGGCACGGGATGGGTCTCGGCCCCGCCGGCCCAATGGCCGCAGGTCTCGCCGATCTGGGCGACCATCGCGTCGAAGTCGACCCTCCCGGCCCCGACGACGGTGATGCTGGCCGGGGCGTAGTGCTTGCGGCGATAGGCCTCCATGGCGTCGCGCGTCATCGCCGTGATCGACTCGGTCGTCCCCAGCACGTCGTTGCCCAACGGGTGCCCGTGGAAATACGCTTCCATCAGATGCTTGTAGGTCTTCCAGGCCGGCTGGTCTTCGTAAACGGCGATCTCGTCGAGGATGACTTGCTTCTCGACATCGAAGTCTTCCTGCCGGAACGAGGGCGCCATCAGTTCGCACAGCATCGCCAGCATCGGATGTTGATACTCGGGCAGGACGGCCCCGTAGTAGACCGTCTTTTCGTGCGACGTGGCGGCGTTGTATTCGGCGCCGAGGTCGTCGAAGGCGCGGTTCAGATCGAGGGCGGTGTAGCGATCGTTGCCCTTGAACATCATGTGTTCGAGGAAATGGCTGACGCCCAGGACGTCGGGCGTTTCGTCGCGGCTGCCCGTCCGCACGAAGAACCCCATCGCCGCCGACGCCGCCGAGGCGTTCACCTCGGCCACGACCGTCAACCCGTTATCCAGTTGTGCCTCTCGAAACGCCATCGCTTGCTACGCCTCGAAAACGGCTAACGGCACCGGCTCGGGGCCGATGACGACGCCTACGAAATCCCCAGCCCGATACGCCTGCAGATACGCCAGCACGTCATCGATCGTGATCGCATCGACCGCAGCCGTAATCTCGTCGATCGTGCGCACCCGCTCAAGATAGTGAAAATCGTTCACCATCCGCGCCGCGCGCGAGCCGGTCATATCCAGGCTCATCAGCGTGGCGCTCTTCAGTTGTGTCTTGGCCCGGGCCAGCTCGTCCGGCTCGATGCCTTCACCCAGTCGCCGCAGCTCGCCGACGACGACCTCCAGCGTCTCCCGGGCTTTTTCGGGCACGGCGCCCGCGTAGGTGAACCAGCCGGCGCAGCTCTTCAGTCCGCCGTAGGCCGTCGAAACGCGATACACCAGGCCGCGCTTCTCGCGGACCTCCGTCATCAGCCGGCTGCTCATGCCGCCCGACAGCACACACACCGCCACCCGGGCTGCGTAGTAGTGCCCGTCCGTCATCGTCACCGACGGCTGGGCCAGCGCGAGGTGCGTCTGGGCGGTGTCTTTCCGCACGTGCTCAAAGCCGCCCGTGGCCGGCTGGGTATCAATCTCCGCCTGTGGCCGAGCGGGCCAATCACCCAGGTGCTGCTCGATGCGGTCGCGCACCTGCGGCCAGTCGATCTTGCCGGCCACCGCGATGATCGTGCCATCCGGGCAGAAGTGGCCCAGCAGATGATCGCGGACGGCGTCGGCCGTCATCGCCTCAAGCGACTCGGCCGTGCCCAGATGGTATCGCCCCAGCGGGTGGGGGAAGAACCGTTGGCGGCACAGCACGTTGACTTTCTGGGCGGGATGGTCGTCCAGCGAAAGCAGGTCCTGGACGATCAGGTTGCGGCAGGGGTCGAACGCCTCGTCGTCCAGCCGCGGGGCCAGAAGAATGTCGTGATACAGCCTCAGCACATCGTCCAGGCGTTGGTGGACCTGGCCGGCTGAGAACGTGATGAAATTCGCGCCCGCGGCCTCCACGTGGCGACAGCCCAGCGAGTCCAACGCGTCGTTGAGTTGCCGCGTGTCGCGGTCGCCGGCCCCCCGCAGCCACCACTCCGCGCCGACGGCGGCGGCGCCCTCCATGCCGCTGGGGTCGTAGATCGGGCCAACCGGCACGCGCACCGTCAGCGAGACCGACGAGACGTGGTCCATCGGCTCGCCCAGCAGCACCAGGCCGTTGTCGAAACGTTCGATATGAATAAGGTCGGGCATAGTCTCGAGGCTCAGTCAAACGGCGTGCATTGTAGGAGTTGGGCGCGGCAAGTCAACGGCCCGGGCGGGGCGGGCCTTGAAGCCGACGGCGGGGGGCTGCATAGTACGCGGCTGCGATAAGGCTCAACCCATGATTCCGACCGTCACACACGCACTCGTTCGCCGACCCGGTGAGAACTTCTGTGACGGCGTGACGACCGCCGACCTCGGCCGGCCCGATTATGCCGCCGTGCTGGCCCAGCACGCCGCCTATTGCGATGCGCTGCAGCAGGCGGGCGTTGCGGTGACGGTCCTGGATGCCGACGAGCGGTTCCCCGACGGGGTGTTCATCGAGGATGCCGCCGTCGTCGTCGAGGCATGCGCCGTGATCGCCCGCCCGGGTGCGCCGTCCCGCGCGGGCGAGCAGCATGCCGTCGAGGAGGTCCTGGCTGCGGCCAAGCCGATCCGCCGCATCGAGGCCCCCGGCACGCTCGACGGCGGCGACGTGCTGCGCGTGGGGGAGCGATTCTTCATCGGCCTGTCGAAACGGACCAATGAACCCGGCGCGCAGCAGTTGGCCGATATCCTGACCGAGCAGGGATATTCGATCCAAACCGCCACCGTCGGCGGCGCGCTGCATCTGAAGACGGCCGTCGTGGCCGTCAATGAGCGAACGCTGCTGGCCGCCGATGAGACGGCCGATGCGGCGGCCTTTGGGGGCTTCGACATCATCCGCGTCGCCCCCGACGAGAGCTACGCCGCCAACTGCCTGCCCGTCAACGGCATGCTGCTCGTGCCGGAAGGCTTTCCCAAAACGGCCGAACGCTTGCGGTCGATCGGCTGCGACGTCCGAGAGATCGACATGTCCGAGTTCCGCAAAATGGACGGCGGCCTGACATGCTTGTCGCTACTGTGGTGAAGGCTCGCCAACACAGATTGCACGGCGCACGGGATGACCTTGTCGAAAATCCGAAATTCGAAGCACCAAACGTCAGCGGCGAGACCTCATCGCTGCGATCATCGTCTGTCGGTGTTGGTTTGGAGGATTCGGATTTCGAATTTCGATATTCGAATTTCGGATTTTTGGCACACCCCTCCGACCCATCTCTGCTTCCGTGTCGTTGACACCAACCCGCGGGGGGTCTATAAGGGCCGGACCTGCTTTGGCCGGCGGTGCAGCCCGTGCGGCGACAGGCGCCAACCGGCCGATCGACGCAAGTGAGGTCTTTATGACGCGACGTGAACGGGTGTTGATTCTCGGTGCGGCTGGGCGGGACTTTCATAATTTCAATTTGTATTTCCGCGACAACGAGCGGTACGAGGTGGTGGGTTTTACGGCGACGCAGATCCCGCGGATCGACGATCGGCGCTATCCGGCCGAGCTGGCCGGCGGGCTGTATCCCGACGGGCTGGGGATCTTCAAAGAAGACGACATGGAGGAGCTGATCGCCGCCCATCAGGTCGACCAGGTCGTGCTGGCCTACAGCGATCTGAACTACGTGACGGTGATGAACCTCGCCTCGCGTGCGTTGGCCAGCGGGGCGGATTTCCGCATCCTCAACCCCGATGAGACGATGCTCGAGTCGTCCAAGCCGGTGATCGCCGTCTGTGCGGTGCGGACCGGCTGCGGCAAGAGCCAAACCGCCCGCTACATTTCCGGGGTGCTCAAGGACGCCGGGCTGACGACCGTGGCCATCCGCCACCCCATGCCTTACGGCGACCTGGCCAAGCAGGCCGTCCAGCGGTTCGCTACCTACGACGACCTGGCGACCCACGAGTGCACCATCGAGGAGCGCGAGGAATACGAATCGCACATCGCCTGCGGCAACATCGTCTACGCGGGCGTCGATTACGGCGCGATCCTCAAACAGGCCGAGCAGGAAGCCGACGTGATCATCTGGGACGGCGGCAACAACGATCTGCCCTTCATCCGTCCGGGCCTGTGGATCACGGTGGCCGATGCGCTCCGCCCGGGCCACGAGCTGAGTTACTTCCCCGGCGAGGTCAACTTCCGCCGGGCCGACGTGATTCTGGTCAACAAGGCCAACACCGCCGACCGGGCCGTCGTCGACGAACTCGTCGAGCGGGCCGAGCGGATCAATCCCGGCGCCGACGTGCTGGTCGGCGCCTCGACGGTGCACGTGGCCGACCCGGACGCCGTCAAGGGCAAGCGCGTGCTGCTGATCGAGGACGGCCCGACGCTGACGCACGGCGAGATGCCCTACGGGGCCGGCAAGGTCGCCGCCGAGAAATACGGCGCCGCCGAGATCGTCGATCCCCGGCCCTTCGCTGTCGGATCAATCAAGGAGTGCTACGACAAGTTCCCGGCGCTGGGGGCACTGGTTCCGGCGATGGGGTATTATGGGCGGCAGATTGCCGAGCTCGAGCAGACGATCAACGACACCGACTGCGACCTGGTGCTGATCGCCACGCCCATCGATCTGGGCAAGTTGATCGACATCCGCAAGCCGTCGTTGCAGGTGACCTACGAACTGGAAGACATGGGCGACGCGGGCCTGGCCGACGTCGTGCGCGCGTTTCTGGCGCGTGTGGGCCTGGCCGGCGGCCAATAGAAAGGCGAACGGCCATGGACCATCTGCTGACCATTTGCGATCTGACCGTCGCCGAGGTGGGTGGGATCTTCGAGTTGACGGCCGAGTTGAAGGCCAAGCCCGAGCGATTCGCCGACGCGCTGGCCGGTAAGACGCTGGGGATGATCTTCCAGAAATCCTCCACGCGGACGCGCGTCTCGTTCGAGGTGGGCATGTTCCAGCTCGGCGGGGCGGCCCTGTTCCTCAGCTCCAACGACATCCAGCTCGGCCGCGGCGAGACCATCGCCGATACCGCCCACGTCCTGTCGCGCTACCTCGACGCCGTCATGATCCGCACGTTCGACCATCAGGACGTCGTCGACCTGGCGGCCTTCGGCACGATCCCCATCATCAACGGCCTGGACGACCTGCTCCACCCATGCCAGGGGCTGGCCGACCTGTTCACGATGAAAGAGGTCTTCGGCGATCTGTCCGGGCGAAAGCTCGCCTACGTGGGCGACGGCAACAACGTGGCCCACTCGCTGCTGATGGCTGGGGCGAAGACCGGCGTGGATGTCTCGCTGGCCGTGCCGCCGAACTACGGCCCCCAGCCCGAGATCGTCGACGCTGCCCGCGACGCCGCCTCCGAGACCGGCGCGACGCTGCAGGTCGTCACCCATCCAGCCGAGGCCGTCGCCGACGCCGACGTGGTCTACACCGACGTATGGGCCTCGATGGGCCAGGAAGCCGAGCGGGCCAAACGCCTGCAGGTCTTCCAGGGCTATCAGGTCGACGCCAAGTTGATGTCGGCCGCCAAGACGACGGCCGTCTTTATGCACTGCCTGCCCGCGCACCGGGGCGAGGAGGTCGCCACCGACGTGATCGACGGGCCGGCCTCGGTCGTCTTTGATGAAGCCGAAAACCGCCTGCACGTTCAAAAGGCCATCCTGCTGAAGCTCCTGACATGACCACCAGCCGTGACATTATTTCCCTCACCGATCAAGTCAGCGCCCGCAACTACAGGCCGCTCCCCATCGTGATCGCCCGCGCCGAAGGCGTGTGGGTCTGGGATGTCGAAGGCAAGCGCTACATGGACATGCTCAGCGCCTATTCGGCGCTGAACCAGGGCCATTGTCATCCGCGGATCGTGCAGGCCCTCAAGGACCAGGCCGACAAGGTCACGCTGACCTCACGGGCGTTCCACAACGAGCAACTCGGCCCGTTCCTCGCCGAACTGCTGGCGATGTGCCGGCAGGAGCTGGCCCTGCCGATGAACAGCGGCGCCGAGGCGATCGAGACCGCCGTCAAGGCCGCCCGCAAGTGGGGCTACCAGATCAAGGGCATCGCCGCCGACCGGGCGACCATCATCGTCTGCGAGGGCAACTTCCACGGGCGGACGACCACCGCCGTCAGCATGTCGTCCGAGCCGCAATACCGCGAGGGCTTCGGGCCGTTCACGCCCGGATTCACGATCATCCCCTATGGCGACGCCGACGCGCTGGCGGCCGCCATCGACGAGAACACTGCAGCGTTCCTGGTCGAGCCGATCCAGGGCGAGTCGGGCGTCATCGTCCCACCGGACGGCTACCTGACGGCCGTTCGCGAAATCTGCACCGACCGCAACGTCCTGCTGATGGTCGATGAGATCCAGACCGGCCTCGCCCGGACTGGCAAGCTGTTCGCCTGCGACCACGAAGGCGTCCGGCCCGATGTGCTGGTGGTGGGCAAGGCGCTGTCGGGCGGGATCCTGCCGGTTTCGGCCGTTGCATCGCGGCGCGATGTGCTGGGCGTATTCGAGCCCGGCGATCACGGCAGCACGTTCGCCGGCAGTCCGCTGGCGTGCGCGGTGGCCCGCGCGGCATTGGCCGTCATCCGCGACGAAAACCTCGCCGACCGGGCAGCCGAGCTGGGCGAGCATTTCCGTGGCGAGCTGTTGAAGCTCGACTCGCCCTTGGTGGCCGAGGTCCGCGGCAAGGGGCTGCTCAACGCCGTTGAGCTGAAACCCGACGCCCCCAAGACCGCTCGCCAGTGCTGCGAGCACCTCATGGCCGAGGGGATGCTGTGCAAGGAAACGCACGACAACGTCATCCGTTTCGCCCCGCCGCTGGTGATCGCCCCGGCCGATCTGGACTGGGCCCTGGGCCGCATCGCGGCCGTGCTGGCCTGACCGGGCAGGTGCAGGCCCAGAGGACGGGCGCGGCCTATTTGTTCAGTCGTTTGTATCCCCGGGGCTGGCGCGTATAATTGCCTAGCGACGCCGAAGCGTCGGCACGTCAATGTAGCATTGGCCTTTCAGGGAGATCGGCTATGACTAATAGAGCACGTCTTATCACCTGTCTGTTGGGATGCGTTTTCATCGTCACGTGGGCGGGGGCCCAAGATATCGACACCGAGCACGTCGATTCGTGGGTGACCGTTACCGGTTCCGCCGCCGGCGTGGACGACAAGGCCAAGGACGAGGCCGTCGCCCAGGCCCTGCGCAAGGCCGTCGAGGAATCGTGCGGCGTGTTCCTGACGTCCCAGTCGAAGGCCGAGGATTACCAGATCACCTACGACAAGATCTTCGCCGACGCCGTCGGCTATGTGCGCCAGCACAAGGTCATCAAGGTCTGGACCGAAGACGACAAGACGCTCGCTAAGGTCCGTGCGCGCGTATCGACGCAGAAGTTCGAGCAAGACTGGGCCGCCATCGCCCACACTGTCGAGCAGGAAGACAACCCGCGCGTCATCATCGCCATCGTCGAGGAGACCCGCCAGACCGCCACGGGCGCCCCCACGATCGTCGAGGAGGCCGGCGTCGTCCAGAGCAAGTTGGAGGACTTCTTTCTCAGCAAGGGCATCACGCTGATGGACCGTGAGACGACCTCCAACGTCACCAAGCGCGACGTGCTTCTGGCCGCCATCAAGAACGACGAGAAGGAACTGGCCGCCCTGGGCGCGCGGTTCAAGGCCGACGTGGTCGTCATCGGCCGGGCGACGGCCAAGTACGGCAAGACGATCGAGATCGAAGACATCGAGATGCACCAGTTCACCTCCAAGCTGACCGTTCGCGTCATCCAGAGCGATTCGGGGTTGGTCCTGGCGTCCAAATCCTACGGGCCGGTGACGGCCAATTCGCTGCAGCGCGGCGGCGGGGAGGACCGCGTGCTGGCCAAGCTGGCCGACGACTCGGCCCCCAAACTGCTGGCGGCGGTCATCGAGGCGTGGCGCCAGCGGGCGAACGTGCACCGCAAGATTTCGCTAAGCATCTCCGGCATGACGTTCAAGAAGTGGAAGGTCTTCGAGAAAGAGATCAAGACCCTGCGCGGCGTCCAGGCCGTGCGGCGGCGCGAGATCACCGAGAACGTCGCCCACGTCGACGTCGAGTATCGCTACGGTATCGACGGGCTGGCCGAGCGCCTGGGCGAGCTGGAAAGCATGGAACTGGAAGTTACCGAGATTACGACCAATCGCATCAAGCTGAAGCTGATCGAGGATTAGCTCGGTCGGCGGATAAGGTGAGAGATCCAAATGGCTGGAACGGATGCGGGCGCCCTACACGTGGGCTTCCTGATCGTGCGCCTCGGCGTGGGGATGATTTTTGTCGTCCACGGGTACCCGATCCTCAGCGGCGGCACGGGCCAGTGGACCCAGCTCGGCAACAAGCTGGTCGAGCCGCTTGGCGTGTCGGCCGGCGACGGGCTGTGGGGGTTCCTGGCGGCCGCCGGCATGACCGTCGGCGGCCTGTTTGCGGCGCTGGGGCTGCTGGTGCGCCCGAGCGCGTTGCTGCTGCTGCTGGTCACGAGCCTGTGGGCCTACGCCGAAATGCATCGCCTGACGGCAAGCCTCGAGCATTACTACTTCCCCCTGAGCATGGCGATCGTGTTCGCCGGCCTGCTGATCGCCGGCGGGGGCGACTACTCCATCGGCCGCGCCGTCAAACCCCTCGACGGCAAGTGGTATCAGTAGAGATCGCTCGCCGCCAGAGGCAGAGCCCGGCGTTCTATTGGGCGTCGGGGGATTCCGCGTCGCTGCAGCAGGAATCGCCCGCTGAGCTATCGGCTGAGCAGCAGCAGTCGCCGCCAATCCCAAGGGCGCCGTAGATCACGCCGACCGCGCACCCCACGCCCGCTCGCACGGTAATGGCCTCGGCCGGGCAGTTTCGCATGCAGGCCCCGCACTCCATGCAGCGGTCGCGGTCGGTTATGGCCGCTGGCCGCTGGTGGCCAGCGAACACGCCGTGCGGACAGACCTCCGCGCACCGCCCGCAGCCGACGCACTTGTCGGCGTCGTAGTGCAGTGTCGTCACGTTCGACAGATATTTCAGCATCCGATTGCCCTCACCCGTCAGCGGCCAAGGAATAGCCCAACAGTCCACAGGACAAGCCCGGCGGCCCCGGCTGCGATCTGGATGGGCACGGCCAGGCGCATCTCGCGGCGCACACCCGACAGCGACGTGTAGGTCGTCGCGCCCGTGTAGGTCATCGCCACAAACGCACTGATCGTCGGCACGATCAGCCATAGCGCCGCCGTTTCGATCACCGTCTCCCGGGCCAGGGGGATCCAGCCCATGGCCGTTGCGACGGCCGCGATGGCGATGCCGACGATCATGCCCTGGCCCGACAGCGTCTTGGCCGGCAGGATCGGCAGCAGCAGGGGGGCGATCACAGCCCCACCCACCAGCGCCGCCAGCACCAGCGCCGCCGACCGCACCCCCAGCCAATTGCCGGCCGTGATGTCGAAGCCGCCGCGCGTCAGGCCCGCCGCCACGAGACCAGCCGCCGCTACAGCCAGCGCCCACGGGGTCCAGTGGACCAGCTCGAGCGGCACGACAGCCGAGCGATCCCGCAGGCCGAAACGCACGCGCCGCATGGCGTCGGTCGCCGTCATGCCGGCGGCCATGAACGCCGGGATATCGACCGCCCGGATGGGGCCGTAGACGACCTTGAAGCCGCTTTGCTTCTTGACCTCGTGGGCGGCCACGCCGGGCGCGCCCAACTGCGGCACGATCAGCGTGCGATGATCGACCACCGCAGCCAGGCCCGTCAGCGACACACGCCGCACGATCTCATCGGTACCGAACGTCCCCTTGCCGGCTGCGCACCAGACGTTGATGCCCTTGGTGTCCAGCACGAGGACCCACGCGTCCATTCCCCCCAGCCGCTCGCGCAGGCGGTCGAAAGACAGTTTGTAATTGGCCGTCACCAGCACCGGCGACGCCGCATCGGGCGAGCCGACCGCATACAGCCCCGCCGGGACGGCGTAGCTCATCCGCCCGATACCCAGGCGAACGCGCGCGGCGGCCAATCGGTCAGCCAACGTCAGGGCGGTGGCAATGTGCGGGACGGGACCGGCGGGCGTATTGATCTCGCCGATGACCCACGCCGGCTGATCGTCCGCAGCCTGGGCCTCGCAGCAGGGGGGTTGCGAATCGCCGGCGTCGCAACACCTGTCGGTTTGTTGTGTAGTTGTCTCGTTCATGGTGGTTATTGAGGCGGCCTCACGAGGTGGCGGCCTTGTTGAGGAACCTTGCCAGTTGTTTCAACGGCTTGGGATCGACCCAGCAGTCGACATTCTGTCCACGTCGCTGCATGTGGACCAGCCCGGCGTGGTGAAGTTCCTTCATGTGGTGCGACACGGTGGACGGCGCGATGTTGAGGCTCTCGCCCAGCTCGCCGACACATGCGCACGCCTGCTGTGGTGTTCTCGCCCGGCGTCCACCCCGGCAGCAGCGAACGAGGCGCAGGAACAGCCGAATGCGATTGGGATTCGACAGGGCCTTGAACATCACCGCCAACTGCTCCGGATTGTTATTGCGATTATTCGACATATATCGAATTATAGACAATCGCCCCAAACTCGTCAAGGGGCGTTGGGATATTTTCTCCGATCCGGCTGGGCGGGGCGGCTATGAAGTTGGCGGGGCGATGATTTTCAGGTTCAGCTCGGCCAATTGCTTGTCGTCCACGGCCGCCGGGGCGTCGGTCAAGGGGCACGTGCCGCGCTGGGTCTTGGGGAAGGCGATCACCTCCCGCAGCGACGCCGCGCCGCACAGCATCATCACAATCCGGTCCAGCCCCAGGGCGATTCCACCGTGCGGCGGGGCCCCGAATCGCAGCGCATCGAGCAGGAAGCCGAAGCGATCCTGCGCATCCTCGGCCGAGATGCCCAGCAGGGAGAACATCTTCTGCTGCACGCCGCTGTTGTGGATTCGGATCGATCCGCCGCCGAGTTCGACGCCGTTGCAGACGATATCGTAGGCCCGCGCGGTGGCTGAGCCGGGGTCGCTGTCGAGCTTCTCGACGTCTTCGGGCCGGGGCGATGTGAAGGGGTGATGCAGGCTGTCCCAACGCTGCTGGTCTTCGTTCCATTCCACCAGCGGCCAATCGGTCACCCAGCACCAGGCGAAGGCCCGGTCGTCATAGAGATTCATGTCCGCGCCGAGCTTGTTTCGCAGGGCGCCCAGGACCCGGTTGGTCTTGGCGGGCGTGTCGGCGACGAAGAAGATAATGTCGCCGTCGCTGGCGCCGCAGACCTCGCGAAGCTTGGCCTGGACGGGCTGGGAGAGGAACTTCGCCGGCGTGCCGGTGAACGCGCCGTCGGCCAGCTTGCACCAGGCCAGGCCCTTGGCGCCATACTCGATGGCGAAGTCCGTGTAGCCGTCGATGACCTTACGGGTGAAGGCGCCTCCACCCGGGGCAGCCAGCGCCTTGACCAGCCCGCCGGAAGCGACGGCGCCGCTGAAGACCTTGAACTCGCAATCGGCGACGATCTCGCCGACGTCGTGGAGGAGCATCTCGTACCGCATGTCGGGCCGGTCCGTGCCGTAAGCGTCCATCGCCTCGGCGTAGGAGATGCGGCGCACTTCGTCGGGGAACGGCCGGTCGGCCAGCGCGCAGACCGCCCGCAGCACGTCGGTGGTCATGTCGATGATGTCGTCTTCACAGACGAACGCCATCTCCACGTCGAGTTGGGTGAACTCCGGCTGGCGGTCGGCGCGGAGGTCCTCGTCGCGGAAGCACCGGACGATCTGGAAGTACTTGTCCAGCCCGCCGATCATGAGGATCTGCTTGAACAATTGGGGGCTCTGCGGGAGCGCGTAAAACTCGCCCTGTTGCATCCGCGACGGCACGAGAAAGTCGCGCGCGCCTTCTGGGGTGGACTTGGTCAAAAACGGCGTTTCGATCTCCAGGAAGCCTTTGGCGTCGAGAACGTCGCGCATGGTCTTGCAGACCTTGTGCCGCAGGACCAGCGCCTGGGCCAGCGCCGGGCGGCGAAGGTCGATATAGCGATACTTGAGGCGCGTCTCCTCGGCGACGTTGCCGAACTCGTCCGGCTCGAAGGGGACGGTGTCGGACCTGTTCAGCAGCGTCAGCGACGCGCCCAGCACCTCGATCCGGCCGGTGGGAAGCTTGGGGTTGATGCGATCGGCGCCGCGGTGGCGGACACGCCCGCCGGCGGCGATGACCAGCCGGCAGGACTTGAGGGAGAGTATTAAGTAAGGTATAAGGTGACCTCACCCCCTGTATCCCCCTCTCCTTATCAAGGAGAGGGGGAAGTTATTTTTTTTAAGGGGCTAACGCCCCTTTGACCCCTTGATGAATGAGCTGTGTGGTAGAATATATATATGAATAAAGAACTATCCTTAGAAGAATTCTTAGACAAGAAAAGGGATTTCTCACCATTATTAGTTCATCTTACTAAAAATGATTATCCAGATCAATTTTCCCCTCTTTCAGCAAAGGATAATCTAGACCTT